>Ga0126342_10000507_pt1 | contig 43224 bp, 39 predicted proteins | sample Cyp1metagenome_FD_92528 | JGI IMG/M metagenome (GOLD analysis project Ga0126342, IMG submission 92528) | Coral microbial communities from Lord Howe Island, Old Settlement Bay, Australia - Cyphastrea 1 metagenome | ecosystem: Host-associated > Invertebrates > Cnidaria > Coral ...
AAGCAAACTCACCTTCTGTCCCACCGGGGCATTTAGAAACGATGTGACATCCATGGCTCTTCCAATCCTCGAATGTTCCGCTGGCACAGCCTGACCTCTGGTAGGCATTCGAGCCCAGGCTATGTTCATCCCACTAAAAATGTATCTATAGGTATTGACCCATAGCCATATATATATATGCTATGTATATCTATGTGTATATATATATACTATACATACAGTACATATATGTCATGTCCCGTACTGTACTACTGTACTGTTCTGTACAGCAAGGTCATATAAATGTAAATGAAAGTTTTTTGTAAATGTGATGCATTGTAATGTAATGCATGTATAGAACTGGGTTCGAAGTTCCATGATTCAATGATTCCGGTCGTCACTGGGTTGATTTTGTTGTAAACATCTTCAGGAACCTTGGCGTCAAAACCCGAAGATCAGCGACGTCACTGCTAGGAATATCCAATGACCCCCCCAGAATTTTCACAAATCCCGTCCATTCCACCGACGCTTGAATTGCTTTGGAACCAATGCGTGTGCGTCTGAAAATGTTTTTTTAAGCCTGATTCAGGCTGTTGAATAGTGGGGATATGTAATGGATATGTAGGGATCATGATGATTAACATTGATTAACCAAATTTAGGGTGCCCGATTTTCATAGGTGTTTAGGAATGATGACAGAACAACATCATCATGTCCTGCTTTCGGGTGACCCCGGTGACGGGTGAATACAAGAGCTGAAGCAACCTGTGATGAAATTCGATTATAGGGATGACCCGGGATGACTATACAGATTATTAATGAATATTAATGATGATTAATGATGATTATAGATGACTATAGATGATTATAGATGACTATAGATGATTATAGATTGGTGTCTAGGGCTTGATGGCTTGATGATACAGGCGAGACACTGCAATCTCCTTCCGGTTCCAAAGCCCATCACCGTCCTGATGGCTAGTGAGGTGACTTCCCAAGGCCCATTAACCTCATTTTGCCTGTTGGTCCATTTCGATGTTTCCAAAATCTCGGGTAGGAGGGAAGTCACGTCAGTCAAAAAAAAACGGTAGAAATCACGTCAGTCAAACAAAAACAGGTAGAAACATCAAACTATATATCCCTCTTATCTACGGAATCGATGAGCCACTCGTAACATGGGACTTCGCTTTTGCTGTGTGTCCCTCCGAAACCGGCTGCGGAGGTTTTTTCAACGAAGGTGACACGCATGTTCTCTGACATCAAATGCTGGGTGACTGCCTTGAAATCAGAGATGTCAAGTGACTAACTCATCCCCATGATGTGGGAAGTCTTGGCTCATTTTGAGGGGTCCCCAACTTCCTGCGCAAAAATGAAAAACTCTTGTAGTAGTTGATGTGCAAAGCTCTGGCTGTCGCAGCAGCAGATGCTTGTTTGCCTCGAATTCGAGCTACTGATTTGCGGCTCCTGCACCAAAGATCCGTGAAACAAAACTCCTCTGCCGCACTTGGAAGAGCCAATCCTCTTCCTAGTTGCAAATTGTTTGCACCTCCAACCCAGGATATAAATGATCCAATCAAACTCTCATCAATCTGTCGTCATCCCAAAAATCCATTGCAAATAGCATTTATGCCACCAAAAACATGAAGAAAAAACATGAAAATCTGCATCTTCCAAGCTTGGAGGAGTTCTCCCCCCTAACTACTGGAGTCCAGCTGCCAGCTGGGACATCCTCAGCGGATCCTTGTCCGCCGGGGAGGTCCCCTAGGCACCACCGGGCGCGGCCTCTGCCTGGACTGCCGAGTCCTGTGGTCGCGAAGGGCTGGCGATTCAAACACCCAAGAACTCGGAAGTCGGGAAATCAACGGAGCAAATTGATATTGAAGCAACAGGAATGCCGTTGCTGGGCCGTTGCTGGGAATTCCAGAAGCGCGGCATCGCTCAAAATCCCGCTTGGAGCGCCTCATCGACGCGATTGCTTCGTTCCTTGACAGCTTTTTTGATCTCCTTGACGTGTGGGTTGGATCTCCAGGATGGCAAAAGCCCATTGGATTTGGGGGTAACCGGGGTAACCAATTTGTTTGGACACATCCATCTGTCCCAAAGTTGGGAACCCAAACACAATGCATGTTGCTACAACCAACTCCCAACATTCTCCCAATGTGAAAATGCGGCCAGCTCGCCTTGATCTTCTGTAGGATTCTCTTCTGATCCATGAAAATCTCTTGATTGGCTCTCTTCAAGACCTCCATCAACTTAAGGAACTTTCACTGGGCTCCAAGGCACTTTGGGATGCCAAAAAAAAAACCGTGGTTTCCCAAGAATGGTTTGACCGTTTGACCTGTTTCTCAAATGGACTCAAACTTCACTTGCGGACGATTCAGTGATGCCCAAGAATATTCTCATGACACCCACACCGCATCAGATCCCAAAATGTGTGGGAACGATTGGTTCCCCTAGGGGCGCCTGGATATACTCGCCGTAGGTCTCTTTGTCGATAAACTCAAACTTCCCCTGCCAGTTTTGGCTTGGCTTCAGAGCTCATCCCCCAATCCATAGCCGCTATGCCTGTTCCATCTCAACCATTTCGGACCGTCAAGTTCACACTCATTGTGTGAAAAAAACACACTGAAGCGGAATACCCAACCAACAAGCAGCAACCAACAATCACCGACCTACCAAGACCCGTCAGCCGGATCGCCAAAAGGCCTTCTTCACGACATCCTCCACACAGTTCCTACAGCGATCCGAGATCACATCCGATCCCATGTTGAGGATGGTCACCTAGGAGAACTGCCCAGAACTGCCGATGCTTCATGAGGAGATCAGCAACAGAAAATGGAGATGGGAAACAACTACCATCAAACTTGTCAACTGAGATCATTATCTGAAATTGGGGGGTGTTTGAAAAGTGAAGCCACTTTTCCAACCAACTGGGAATGGTTTTTAGATGCAATGGACAGGGATCAGGTAGGCAAGTAATGGAGCAGGATGGAAGCAAGAGATTCTGATAAAATCCTTGAGGATGTAAAGCCAAAGGCATATCCTGCTGTCAATGCCCTTGGCTGCTTGACTCTGACTTTGCAATAAGTCGACCCCACTTGGGGCGATCAAAATAGGCTCAAACCTGGAGGCTTTCAACCGTCTGCATGTCCCAGTAGCTGTAGCAGCTTCCAGTGCCCCATCGCGGTCGTTTTCTGCACCTGCACCAAGGGCAAAATCCAGCGATTTTGAGCGTCCGCCGGGTATCTCCTCAGTCTTTAGCACTTCGCTATGCCTAGTAATGTCTAGTATAACACTTGACAGTCTCAAAACGTAAATTCAATAAATCATAATAAATCACTCTCACAAAACGCCGGGCCCGTGCATCCAGCCTTTGAGTCTGCTTTCATAGGCCGACTTGTCCTCACCCTGCGCCATGGTCCGCCATGGTCCGGTCCCATGGTCAAGTTATTGGGCCCCAATCTCGCCTCAGCCTCTTTGTACTGAACCCGAAGTTTCATGGCGATCTCCTAAGCTGATGGCGACTGGTGACTGGTTGAGAACTATGGCATTTTTATGACTGATTCTGGCTGATTACTCGATTCTGTTTTTATCGAGGGTCAAGAAAACACTGAGACTTTGAGGACTTACCAACCATGCTTCCTATTCACTCTTACCTGCTGTAACGATCCAAGGGTGTGTACACCATTTGGAGTCCGAAATCAGATCGTTAAATTCTCTTCCAAGCCCTAATTTTCAGGTTCCAGAAAAATGATGTTCAGGGTCAGGACCCAACTCCCAAAAAGTTTCATTGCCACCCCAGCAGCCACGGGCTTGTTCACCACGGCGATCGCCTGAATTCAGGGTGTCGTCATCAGAATCAAGCATCCAAAAGACCCCTACGTGGGTTGTGCAACCATTTTTTGTTGGAAAAAATATAAATAAAGCTAACTTTTCCCATTGATCTCGCTACACACATCGGCAATGCAAATATAATATGATCAAATGTGCGTAATTGTATATATATATATATATATGCATGCATGTATGTATATGTATGTGTATATATATATATATATATATATGTGTGTGTGTGCGCGTTCTTTTCGGTCTCTTGTCTTGGTCTCTTGTCTTGGTCTCTTGTCTTGTTACAGAAATCTCATGTTTCATGGATTTGGAGACAACATGAGACACTTATACACCTATGACACAGTGTCCCTTTTTGCACATCAGGCAGGTCAGAGATCGAGATGGACTTGGCTTCTTGTGACCCAACTAGTGATGTGCATCTGGTCCTCCAGATCTCGATCAACTGTGGTTTATTTTCTCTTGCTAATGCCAGCTTGACATGCCGCCACGTCTATTGTGCCACGCCCGCCTTCTTGCAATCGTTTAAAGTTCGATGCGCGTCCATTAATCTCTTGTACTCCGGTCCATAGTCGTCCTGCCAGGCCAGGAACCTCAATGTTTTCTGGCCTTCCATGCGAACGTCAACAGTTCTTTCAAGAGAAGCCATCACTCACCCAAGAGCTTAAGTTTCAACAAGGGAAACCTCACTGAGACTTAAGTTTGACCCACCTTTTTTCATAGTTTTCCACCATGTTTCACCAGGATCATCCAAGAAAACATCTCTCATCATGCTAGCCCATCTCTGGCCCAGGTACCTCCAGGCTCAGTGGCGCATCTGGCAGGTCTCGCCAGTTCTTCACTTGCGCCTGCCAAATGGCAGTAGCGGCAGCGGATGGTCCATGAGTCTGCCTGGACATATGACCATCAAAATCATCTTATGACCATCAAATGATAGGATGGGAAAAGCATCATCAATTTCCCAATATGTTCATATATTCATTGATGATTTCCCAACATCCAAAGCATCATTCCCAATATACCCAGCGGATTTCGTTTCCCCAATATCTTCAGGTACCAAAGATCCAAACCCACCTGCGGAGGGATGGGAAAATGTCGACCCAGGCTTCATAGATTCCCGAAACGGTTGACTTGGGGGGAGGGGATCTCAGTGCTGAATGGTCAAGGATATAATGGATATATCATTTTGGTGGTCTAACGGTCTAACCACCTCTAAAAAAACAATCACCAGTTGTCACACCAAACCTCTGAATAGTACTAAGTAGTCAATGTATGTCAATGTTTTCATTCTTGGGGTAACCCCTCCCAAAAAAAAATAATATAATCACACACATGTTAATATTGATCCATGGTTGACGACATTCCCCCCAAAACTGGACAACAGTTTCACTAGCCTCTCCACCCATCGCGGCCGCCAGCGACTCAGGTATACGGTCTCCACCCAAGGGAACCGCCTCAGTTTATCGGATAAACCTGAAAGGATGGTAATCATCTGATTGGTTTTGGTGAAAGCAAGTAATTTGTGAAAAATTCTTGGTGCAGTAGAAGCTAGCCATTGAAAAAAGAGCCTTCAGTCGTCCTACCCGATCATCAAAAAAATATGGTCAAACGCCAAGTTGGAACCAACAAAATTTCGAGTCATTCCCATCAGCTCCAAAAGGGTGCCCAAAATGGTCCCTACATCAGGGTCGTCCAAGGAGCTGTGGGATTCCCCTGGTGAAACTTGGGGTGTTCGCGATCGAACTGCTCCGCAAACTCTGCTCCACCTGGCTGCGGACATGCTGAAGCGGAGTAGATCACCACTATATACCATCTGGTGATTGAACAGTTCACCATGGTATAGATGGCCCATAGAAATAGATGGTTTACCGTTCTTAATAGCCTGGTGGATCTTTCCATGGCTAACTGTCTGGCAATGCCATAACTGGAGATGGTAGGTGAAATCCCTGCTCCAGCCATTTCCAAATCATGCCCAAAGTTTTTGATGTCTGAAGACCTGAAGACAGGGGACCCATGGGGACCCAAAAAACAAAAAATGATTCACTGAATCATTTTCCACCGTATAAAAGTGCCAAAGCCATCTCATATTCTTGGTCATCTATCCGCATTATATCGCATTAGTATGGTTGACCCAAATCTTTAGGTATATCCCATCTACATCCATCTACTACTTTTCAAGGCCTGGATCACCTTCCAAGGGCAAGCAGCTGTTCACTTGGCTGCCACCAAGCCGCTTTCAGCCAGGTCCCGACAGAACTGCATGATATCCTTAGCCAATGTTTTTCCTGTAGAAAGTTTTGACCAAAACATTAGGATTTATAATAAACCTATAGGATAATTATGTAAATCCTATGTAGTAATTTTTCCCCATAGTAATAAACCCCCAAAGTTTCGCATCTGGTTCGTTTTTTTCTTGGTTGCGCTTGCACCTTTCTGAGAGCCCGGCAGTACCTTCCGGCACGTCGATGCCATCAGGCCTCACGCCGAAGCAGAAAGTCACTATGGATGGCTGATCGGAACTCCCATCATTTGGGTAGTGATATTCCATCTAAATCCAGTCGTAAGTCAAAAAAAACATGACCCAACAATGGCTTTAGAGGGTATTCCCAAGCTTTGAAGGATCAGCGCCCAGGGTCCAGGCAAAATACCACGTGGAAGCCGCTGCGGAGGCATTCGGAGATGGGCGGCGAGGTAACCGCGGGCTGTTCCCTTTTGGCCAAAACAAGCTGCGTTAGGTGATGAGGACCTCAGACTCAGGTGTGATTTGGCAGATGGCAGCCATAGTCACCATAGTCCAATCCATTCCAAACCCCCCAATGTCCCAATGTCCCAATGTCCTGGTCGTACTTGGCAAAGAGCTCAGCCCTCTTCTCGGTGCGTTTCGCGGTCGCTATTCGCTTGGCCTTGGTGAGACGTGGCTTCATGGATCTGCTCAAAAACACGAAGTTTCAATCAAGTTCATTCCAAATCCACCCAGAAAAAAACGGGAAAAAGGTAAGCATCTAATTCTCATCTATAATTTTTATACCAAATGTAACTATTATCATCAGATATTATCAGATCATCTAATCAATTAGCATCTAATTATCATCTCTAACTAAGACTGGTGGGATGCTCAGCTCCCAACGATGCGGTCCTTGTTGTCCTTCGCCTTGGCTAAGGCATCCGACACCAGCATCGAGGCCTCGGGGAGCGGAAATTGCGTATGTTGTTTGATGTGGAGTAAGTTATAATATATATATACATATGGCTATGGATCAATACCTATACATACCATTTTTAGTGGGATGAACATCCATTTACCAGCTATTTTGATGTGAACTACAGGGGGATAGGGTTTTGACCCATCCCCATATATATACTACATCATTGTGTAAGAGTATTTGTGTTGTTTTCTATACATGTATACATGACATGAACATATATGATAACATATGTATACACACAGTGGACACGTCATCATCAACCGGCACAGAAACTGTAGCCCCCAACAGCTTGGATCCGAGGCTGCACCTGTCTGAGCTGGTGCCACGAAAAATCCATGGGAAAACCATGGCATTTCCTATGAGAATCCCATGGAAAACCATGGGAAAACCATGGAAAACCATGGGAAAACCATGGAAAACCATGGGAAAACCATGGGATTTCGGATTTTACATGACTTCCTAGAGGTTTCCAAGTATGGAAATGGAGGTAAGAATGTATCATCGGACTGGTTTTTCTGGAAAATCTTGTTGTGCAAGGAAAACATATTTTTAGTCAGTAACTTTCAGGGGTTCCTGTGTTTTTTGTTGGTTATCCAAATACAAAGTTCGTTGCAAAAAGCCTTAAACCGTCCATTTGGCAGATCATCCGGGTTGCTACTGTTCACTTACTCCTAAGATGCACATCCAAGTATCGTGGATTGAAGTCCCCAGATTCTGGGAACCCAAAGTTTTCATGGTTGATTTTGAAATTTTAGCAGCCTGCAGGTTTAGTCTTTGGGGATAATCATCTCAGGCATAGATGGAAATGAAAGAGATTTGAAAAAAAACAGCCATCATTGGGAAAATCTATGTTTTTTACCATGAAATATGGGGGTTTCCTGTAAATTTTCCCTTAAACCAATCCAATGAAACCAGTTTGGATTTGATCCCGCCTGAGATACCGCGGCAGAGGTTTCGGATTCGATATTCTCTGCCTGCCAGAAAACTGCCGGAAATTTCAGAATGTGTGGAATCGGGCATCTTACCCCCACAATTTTCAAAGAGATCTGCTAGATATTCCTAGGTATTACCCCTGTTAGCATATTTTAGAATTCAACATCCCCATAAGCGCATCCCCAACTAGCCATCAACCATCCTCGAGCGCCTCGTCGATCACCGCTTTCTTGCTGGCCAGCAGATCGATGCAGGACTGACACGACGTCATGGCGGATCTGCCTGACACAAGTCACTACGGCCAGGGATTTTTTTTGAGCAATGCCCAAAAAAGTCTGGGATATCTATCGATCTGTTTATCTATGTGTCTGTCTAGCAGTCCGTCCATCTGCCTGTTTGTCTTTCTGTCCTTCTCTCCTTCTCTCTTTCTGTCTTTCTGTCTTTCTGTCTTATCTCCTATCTGTATAATCAAATCTCACCAAGTCTCATCTAATCTCATCTGATCTCATCTGATCTGATCTATAAAACCGAGGGAAATTTAGAAGTCAAACTTCCGACAATATGGACAGGTGGAAAAGCAGAGGTGGGAAGAGTCAGAGAGGAGAAGAGCAGAAGAGAGAAGATCAGAGAAGAGAAAGAGTGAGAAGAAAGAAGATGCAGGGGCGCGAAAAGGTAGGAATGTCGCGAAACACTGTGTTTTTTCCAATGATTTGTGGCTCCGGAGGGTCGAAAAGTAGGCTCGCTAAAGCGGCGGGCGCGGAGCCATGTGGTCAGATGAGAGATGAAAAATTGCACGCCGTTGTGGCGCGAAGCACATTTCCAAAATGCACAAGACACACCATTCTCGGACCACTTTTGGAAGTTGACATGTCGAAAAAGTGCACGCGGTTGTGGCGCGAAGCACATTTCCAAGTCAAAATGTTAAAAACACCACATGCTCGGACCACTTTTGAAGGTTCAGATGTGGCTTCCGTGGCAGGCGCAAGGGATTCTGCACCTCGCCAAAAGTGAGCAAAATCTGACAGTTTTGTAGCAGCTTCAACTACAACCACCACTACACTACACTAATTACATTACGCTACACTACACTACGCTACACTCCACTTCACTACACTACACTAACTACAACTACAACTACGACTACAACTACAACTACAACTACATTACACTACACTACACTTCACTACACTACACGCAATTACATTACACTACAACTACAACTACAACTGCAACTGCAACTACCACTACATTACACTACACTAATTACATTACACTACACTACATTACACTATACAACACTACACTACATTACATTGCACTGCGCCCATTACACCACACCACAACTACAACTGCAACTGCACCACACTAATTACACTACACTACAACTACAACTACAACTGCGCTACACCACACTACATCCAGCAGTTGTGGGTGAGGTGACCGCTGCAACCATTGCAGCCACCCCAAAAAACACAACTCCAACCACCTTTCGGTCCTTCAGTAGATTCGCTCTGCCATCCATGATCACAACAACTCACCTCTCCTATAGCGTCCTATTTGAAACTTCCGCCACCGCCTTGTGCGGTTCTACTGGTACAATTATATACATGTATGTCGTATACACATAGTACAAACCAAGACCCAGGGGGCCACGCATTTCAGGGCAGATTTTTGGCTGTCTAATTTTGACCCAGGCCCATATTTCATTAAATGTCATTCATTTCACCTGTGGACCAGCTACAACTACAACAACTAGCTTCAGGGGTCATTTCGAACGCTGGAAGTTGAACCTAAAGATGCTTCACCAAGACCATCGCGGACGGCGAAGTTACCAAACTTGCTCCATGTTGCTCGGGAAACCCTCCATGAGTTTCCGTTTTAGACAATTCAGTGGCAGATTTCCAATCAGAAAAGATGGGAGATCTGATGTTTTATGGATGATATGGAAATATATGGATTGATGTTTATTCTGTTTATTCCACTTATACATCAGTCAAAAAAGTTGAGAAACAATTGCCCATTGCTTTGATGATTTCACCGGTGCAATCAATGCCGAACTCAGTTCTCGGACCCAACTCGGCCTGTCTTCTCGACCTTTCTGCACAGCTTCAGCACCTGCGGGACACATCTGGAGCAAGCCTAGCCTTCAGCAAAAGGTGTTGTTTTCCGGAAGGCTATTTGAAAATAGTGACCAAACATCAAAACTTCAACATCCAAATAGTGGCCAGCCTCAAACTCTCACCTCATCTAATTTCTGTTCTGGTGTTGTTGGTCATTTCGGTGGTACATCAAATCGCATCTCCCTGTTCAAAACCCATGGATCTCCGGTTGTTCAGTGCCCAATGTCTGCAACCTCGATGATCTCCATCTCATTGTCTCCAGCCTTGGGCTGCGCTTACGGACGCTTTGACTTAACTGTGATTCAGCGAAGATTGGTAAATGTTTGATACTTTGATATATGATTAGTAACTGATTTGATATCTGACTAGTAAATGAAGATTAGTACATATTTTATATATGATTTGGAGTTGGGACTTGAGACCCAACTCCAATCAGATGGTGGGCACCCCACCTTAGTCTTCGTTTGAATCCACCTGTGGATGTCCAGTGGAGTCTGTCATTTTTCCATGGGAATGTTCTGGAGAGAAATCTTGACGTTTCGTCACCGAAATTCTGACTTAGTGATATATATATATTATAATCAAACAACAAATGGGGGGTTCCATAAATAGGGCTATCCCCAGTCCTCATCGATGTTAGGATTTTCCCCAACAAAAACCATCCAGCTATTGGGGAATCCCCCATTTCTGGAAACGTCCATGGCCCAGACCAATGGAGCCGCAGTGTAGTGCGCCCCTTCGGCTGCAGCCTGGCAGAAACTCCACGACTCTTTCTTTGCGCGGTCCCCACTGCCTCAAGGAGTGGAAATTATACATGTAACTATGTCTACAGTATATATATATATATATAAAGTATTTAAAAAATGTTTTTACGTGTGTATACATAATATATGTATACACACGTATGTATATATATATATATACAGATACATATGGAACGACATATGGAACTACATATGTGTTCCTATGTATATACTACATTGTACGTATCGAATCTGTCAAATGTCAAAGGAATTCGAACTGAGCAAAGCGGCATTCCATGTGATAGTTCCTCGAAGGGAGTGATTCCTTAGTATTCAATACAAGCGTTTCGCTCAAACTTTGAACATAAACACATGCCACATGCGTTGTCCTCAAAAAGGAAAAATCCAAACCTCTCCAATCTCGTATAGTATTTGTCCAGTATTTTTACATTTTTTTAGAATACAGTTTTTGACCCTCAAATTTCAGGTTTTGTAACCACTTGGCCCTAGACTCACTTTCGAGCCCAGCCCTCCATGACCCAGATCTCAAAGGCTGTGCCCTTCACAGGACACGGTAATGAAAAAAAGTGTGTTCATTGTTCAATGTTGTTTTTCGATTATATAAATATATATATATAATTAAAAAACAATTCCATAATTTTAGATACCCGAGGATCTTTAGATGATTCTTAGGTACCAAGGAGGAAATCCAGATATTAGTCAAATAGCTATTAGATCCTAATTGGAGCGTCCTTAGAGATTTATCAACCTATCATATATCATATCATGTATCTATATCATATCTATATATGTACACTACACTACCTAGCCTCCCTCCTTGTCACTGAACAGCGCACTTTTTGTGCCCAGGCCAAGGTGCCATCTGACTAAGAGGCTACAAGCTCCATACATTCAAGCTTGAAAAGTTGAGCTACCAAAGTCAGACCAAGCTTCCTCACTCACCCCCTCCGCGCGTCCCGAGCAGCGCGGATATTTGGAGGAAGGCTGGAGGTGATCCTGTAGAAACTTGGGCGAAGCTTGGTCTAATTAGCAACAAAATGGCGATACCATTCCACCACCTTGATGAGCAATTGCTCAGAGTTGAAAATGGCATGCAGTGAAACGCTTGAGGCCTAAAAAGCCCAGAGAAAATTATTGCTACGCCTCAGTTGAAACACCCAATAATACAAAGGCAGCCACAATAGCGCCAGTCTGGCCACGGGTCACCCAAACTCCGGTGAGCTGGCGGCACAGATAGTGCGTAGATACCTTCGGTCTTTGTTGTATCGCATCACGAAAGCATCATTCGATGGACAACAAAATGTAATCCCTGTCCCCCGCTACAAAATTTGCAGTCTGGAGACGAATGAATTCAGCCAGCTCCCTAAAGAAGTCCTGACACACCAAGGATTTGTAGTGGATTGTTCATCCTATTTATCTTGCTGCCCATGTGCCTTTTTCGGGTACTTTTGCTTCCTCCTAACTCACTCGTACCTCCTTGAAGGTTCGTCAGCAGGGTTCAGGCGGCTAGCCACCCACACCCATAGGGGGTAAAGATTGAGAGCTATGCACTGTGCGCAGATTTTGCGAAGGATTCTATTGATCTTCCTGCTGCTGGGTCTTCCTTTGCACAAAACAACCAGGCATATCTGGCTGTCAGCAAAGTGCAAAAAGCGGCAGGAGCAGAACCGCTTCGTTCGGGCCCTCCACTGAAGGCCCCGCAGTATTGCACGCAGTTCCAACAGATTGATGTGCTCTCTTTCTCTCAGGGCGCCATGTGAGCCCCAAATCCAACCTCGCATCAGAGCCACGAAACTCATCACCAACCTGATGCTCAGCAAGTTTGCAGCTTTCCCGCTGACACCAACATGACCTGCCAGCCGGAGCCATTCTGCCTTCTGATTTCCTTCACTGGCCCCCAAGATTTCCTCTTCTTCCAGCTGCGTCAGTGTCTCTGTCTTCTGTGAACCCAATTCGGAAAAGTTGTCACCAATAGCTTCCATTTCAGGGCCCCCAGCTCTTTGTGCCACCCCTGCACGATGAAATGCGCGCCAAGCGGATCTGTACGAACCCCTTTGCTCCAAAGCCACAAGTCAAGGAGGCAAGCTACGTCATGCCATCCGTTTAACCCGTTGTTCCTCGGCTTCTGCAGGGTTTTCAAATTCTTTCTTCAAGAGGGCTTTCGTGTATCCCGGGGGGAAGCCCATCAGTTTTTCTCTCTCTGTAACTGACGCCACCCTCAGATCCACTGGGTCGGCCTTTCGTTCGATCAAATACTCTTTCCGGTTTGCATAGGGTGGAAACATCATGCTGTCTAACTGCCACCTCCTCACTGTGTCTTCATCACAGGAGTCCAGGCCGGCCGGGACCGCCGGTGGTGGCGGCCGGGGGATAGCCCGTGTGAAGGTGGGGAGCCTCACTTGCGGGTCTTCTTCACCCCCTCTCCACCTCCAACGGCCTTTTGTGTAACACCCGTATTCCATGATACTGTCCCTTCTCATTACACTACGGGTACTCCATCACACGGCCCCGCCAGTTCTTGGACTCAACCCACAGCTGATCCTCGGGTTGCAAGCCATTGGTGATCAACTCACATCAATCGGCCATTGTCGCCCCTTTTGACATCAACTCTTTCTTTAGCTCCTCCATCGCCAACCTGGGAGCTTCAGCTGCAAGTGGAACCCCAGGGCTCAAACCCCTATCCCCCCTCAGGCCCCCCTCCAACAGCTGAAAAGTGACTCACAACGACCACTATCTTTCACACACCGCCAGCCCGCCCACAAAAAGGGGCCCGGCCAACCAAAGCTGTTGCCAGCCCACCCCACTAAAGGGTCCGGCCAGCCCAGCTCAAAAAGCCCAGTCCCCGTTCAGTCTTCTGTCCACTAGGGAAGCGGGACTGCTCAGGGATGAGCCCCAAGCTACACTTGAGATGAGCTCCCAGCCAGCTCCCCTCCCTCACTGGGAGGTCTGGGGAACAACCGAGAACCCACCTTGAGCTTGAAGCTTCGGTCGGACCCGGTGTTCGTGTATGCCCCTCCTTTGGAGAACACATATATATATATATATATATATATATCATATATCATATATCATATATCATATATCATATATCATACATCATATATCATATATCCATTCATAAACCTTAGATTTCTACATCATCAACATATCATCAGCCCAGAAGGGCCTCTGCCGAGGTCACCAGCGCCCTTAGGCGCAGAACGGCGTTTGAAATGAAGCGTTTTCGTTCATGGCGATGGTTTGATATGATACATCCAACTATGTACACATACATGTACTTATATACAGTATGTGTATATATATATATAGAGAGAGAGAGAGATGTATGTCAAATCAAATTGAGTTGAGTCAAATGAGTCAAGTCTAATATATATATATATATATTCATATTTTTTCATGTCTATGATTGTAGAATATTGTAGATACACAGCTGCCCTTCGGTGCCAAGTTGCTGAAGCTCCTGGACCGCGCTCCGAGCGGCCGCTTCGAGTTCTTCGCGCTTCTTCTGCCTGGGAACGATGTACCCCAAGTGTCACCAAGGAACCCCGGTTCCCTGCGAAAATCACCGGTTTTTTCCCAGAAACTCAATGGCAAATTTGGAGAATTATTCATTGTAACCCCCATGTTTGGGCAAATGAAGTTTGATTGCGCGGTTCCCTGAATTTGATGAGAATCCCGATGAAACTGTTGGTAAAGACACGACCATCAAACACCAGGGAGTTTGGATATTGCTGAGATAGGAAGCACAACGAGATGGGCACTAGTGAACCTCAGAGGAGAGCGGTAAGAATCTTGGCCTAGCCAAGTCCTGACTCTGATCTCGCCAACTCATGCCCTCGCGGCCCTCGCATCTTTGTAAGGCCTTTTTTGAAAACGGATCATTCGACCACTCGAAGTCAGGTGAATTTTCACTCTGATGGAGGGGTACCCCTGCAAAGTTTGCCTCTGTCTGCGGGTTCAGACTGAGGCCAAAATTCGAATTATCAGGACGTACGTTGTGTACATGGCTGAGGATCGTGGTGCCTCTTTGCGAAAAGAGATGCAACCCGGCTGGCGAGGTTATTGCCGAGCCCCAAAATGAGATTGAAAGCAGATTGCTTCAAGAAAATGCCCAAAATGCACCGAATTTGGGAAGATCTTTGGAGAAACGGTGACTAGACACTCCGCTCTCACCTAGGCACTTCCTGGGAAAAATCAGGCTGTCTCAGTGCGCGCTGCGAAGCTGCGAACTGCGCCGCCTTTTCAGGCCAAGCCTGCGCGGCGCTCAGACCTGCACCATGAGACGTCGGTGAGGATTGTTCTCCCTGCCCAGGAGCCAGTCCAGGTAGAGATATGCCTTCGGAGCGGAGGGGTCGGAGGAGAAGCCTGCTTCAGAACGTCATGGGAGTAAACGTCCAAGGGAATCATGTCGGATTTGCGTGGTACAAATGTAAATTGTATAGCAAAAATACAGATATAGACATAGATATGTATGTCTATACACATATAGTACGTATATATATATATATATGTATATGTGTATAAGTATATACGTATATACGTATTTTTATTGTTGTTCTGCAGACACATTACAAGATAATTAGATGTGTACATAATATGTAATTACGAATGTATACGTAGTACATGTGTCAAATCAAGTGGATCTATTCATCTATAGGGCCCCAGCCAAACCACAGGTGAGCCAAGCTGCTTGTTGATCTTGGTATCGCCACTCGTGGTGCTGCAAATGTGCATCAATCTCTCCCGCATCCATCCACCTTACCTGAGACACCTCAGCCGGATTAGATTGGTGTTTTTTGGATTGTCTGAATACTTGGGGAAAAAACAATTATAGATTTTGCAATTATAAATTATATGGATATATCAATTATACGGTTATATATATATACATATATTATATACTGATATACAAATAGATGTATAGTATAGTATCAGACGAAACCATGCTGATGTCTTGATGATGGGCCAAGCCCCGTGGTTAACTCTGGGCCAAGGATATGGGTGTGTTTTCTTATCCAAACCATTGTCTACAACAATTCCTGGAGGCTTGGCGTCCCAAATGTCTCCTTGAAAAAAGCATCATCCATGGGAATCCATGGTCCAACTGATGCCCCATCAAATCCTCTACCACTCTACCATCAAATCCTGCATCATTTAGATACATCTAGCAAAGGATTCAAGTGTCTTGAGCCGCGCTAAAGTTAGAGGCGGATCGAAAACATAGCTTGAAACCTCGGTGTTTTCAACCTCCGCGCCTCATGATCTGGGCCCTTCTGGGGACTGGATCCCTGCAAGTAGCACTTGTAGATCTGGAAACCCCCGCGCACTGTGGTCAACAACTCGCCGATCGACACCTGGTCGATCGAAATCTCACAGATCTCTGAAAATTTCAATGGCTACCATTGCCAGTCTTAGATACCCTGCAAAAGATGATAAATTTTTAGCTGGTTAGTAGATATTCCATGATATTCCTATGTGTAGCAAAGATTACAGGATTAGTTTCTACCCATCCAAGGTTGACCTAGAAACCTGTTCTTCACTGGCCAAATTTGCGGTGAAATCCCTAGATTCGGGTCAAATGTGTCTCGAAATTGGCCCCAAAATCCGATCAATCTCCTCCAACGCCAAATCATATTGTTGCTTAAATAGTTCTATAATATACCTCTATTATATATATATCATTATATCATTATATCATTATATCATATTGTATCATATAATATCCCTTTGTAGCCCTTGTTCAAATGCTTGATTTTCGCAGCGTGTGGATTTTTCACAATTCCAGTTTCAAAAGTTGGTTAAAAGTTGGTTAAAACCCTCATGTTTTCCTCAAGTGTTAAACCACGTTAAACCCGGTTGATGTCCTGGCACCTGGTAGCCCGACTCTTCGAAGGTTTCGCGCTCCGCGGTTCGGGTGGCTGGTTCTCGACCATTGGTGCAGCCTCCAGGGATGTCGAACTTGTAGCCGTCATAGGTCAGCTTAACCTGAAAAATATCATCAAAATCATCAAAATCCTCCGATTTTACCTATGATCAAATATGAAGGTAATCATGGGAATATAAGGATATACAAGGGACATTTAATCAACTTGATATATGATATTTGACCTGAGAAAATGTTTTGGATTTTTCTATGCTGGTCATGGGAGAAAGGCTGATGAAAAGCCAAGGGCCAACGCCCTGTCAAAATGATCACAAAAATGTAGACGTTGACATGGGGCTGGGGCTGGAAAATCTACAGTATGTTACTTTCAAAAAACCATGTTGTAACAGAATGGGTGCGTGAAGACCCGTAACTTCCAGCTATTTTGCTTGTGCAAACCAGGGAAGTCCAGGGCAAACAGACCAACAAAGGTGAAATTGCTCACTGTGAACCATCCAATGATTCCAATGTGTCTTATTTCTTCAGCAAATAGGTAAAACATGGTAAAACATCTGATGGTTGCTGTGCCCTCATGGTGTTTACTGCTGCCCCACATCGGTTCTCATCCCACGCCCTCTCTCGTCCCCACTCCAATGGTCCAACCCCCCCGGTTCGTCGTGTCCAAGCCGCTGCCAGCATGGTAGTGCCATTGCTCACAAAGCATCCAGCGTGGGATGGCGCCTCGCCATGCCCTGCAACCATGGAGACCATGGAGATCAACGCTGTGACTTTCAACATGGCCATGGCGACCATGGGTAGCTGGCAAGTGGGCAAGACGGACGCGAGACGGCTGAGGATTGCGGGTTTTATGATATGATGCGTCGCATCAATGGGACATAGCCAACATATGTCAACATATGTCAACCATTTAGGATACCCCGACTCTGTCATTCGTATGCTTTCACCAAGTCGCCATGAGAGCATGAGAGCTCTAGGGGAAGGGGGTAAGCCCGGGTAAGCCCGGGTAAGCTGGGTGATTTCTGATGAAATCCCTCCGATCCCCTCAGTTATTCAACCAGGCTCAACCCTTTTTGATTCACTCAGCTGCTGCTGCTGAGTTCCCCTGCTGCTGCTCCCGCAGTTCTTCCCACTTCTTCTGCTGTTCTCGCACCTACCAAGTTATACACTCCAAATTGAACCCAACATCCAGCCCTGTCCCCGTTTCTGGAGGTGCAGAACTGTCTATAGTAGTAGATACCCATAGACATCCATATTTCCCGCGATCGGAATCCGCTTGCCATCCTCACTGAGCAGAACACCCTAGTGGGCTAATTGTTGGTGTCACCCATCCATTTGCATCACCTGGACTACCTCCAACCCTGATTCCACCTGCTCCACGTACTGCTTGGCATACTCCAAAACGCGGTCAGCTTCCGCTTTCAGGATCTCCTTTGACGCCGAATCTTGCAATTTTTTGAGGATTTCATGGGTTTCGTATGCCTTGTTCAGCAATCATGGGGATCTCATGCAGATGAGATGGCTGGGAAGTCTTACATCATGTAGCTGGACTTTTTTGTACGGAAAAATGGCTGGTCAGCAAAACATGGTCATATCTGGTCATTGTCAATATCCATGGCAAAATGGTGAATTTGGAGCCGGACACTTTTGGGTTTTCTTCAAAATCGGGTCCCGATACCGATACCCCAATGATGGACTTCATGGAGATGGTGATGGTAGGTGATGACTCAAATCTAAAAGGGGTCACAACCATCACTTGGGCCATCGTGAAACATTGCCATTTTGATGATGTCCAATACAACTTTCGAGACTCAGGAATCTTTAGATTCTGAGAAAGTGGCTTTTGCAAGTGACCAAGCAGATTTTTCCAATCCAAACAGACAGCTGCACACCACGTTCATTACAAAAACCATAGGCATCAGAAGTTTGGAGGGATCCACATCCGAAGGTCCTGCTGAGCTCCGGTTTCAGGGAGCTCATTCGCCAGCACCTGGATCCCCGCTCGTGTCCCAGCTATATAGCTCTAAATTACTTACAGTACCTCAAAAAGGGGTGATGAATTTATGCTGAAAAATGATGAAACGTCAGCAGATTTCTCCAACTTTGAATCTCCAACTAGTGGGGTCTTGCCTATCTCAAGACACTCACAGAATCAGAAACGGAAGCAGCCGACCTCTTCAAGCTCTTTGTTCAAAGCCTCGAAGTCGTCGGGGCCTAGGAAACGGTCCGGGAACACTTGGAGTTCAGGGGCAAAATCCAGAGGAGCGGTGAACAAAGCGCCTAAGCACTGTGGATTTGAAAAGGTTTCACAGGTCTAGCCGAATCGCAGTCAGACATCAGCAAGCCAAATGGGTTAGTCTGAAAATAGGGTACCCCCAATGGATTAACATCATATTATAATATATTATAATATTCCCTTTTAAAATTGCCACTTAGAGTCTAAGAGCATACCACATCTGCTGAGTCTTAGATGAAGCCTCTGGATCTGAGCTCATCTGCTGGCGTTGGAGAGCTTCTGCAGAACACGCAGAACCGAAAGGGTCGCCTCGTGTCGGTCGCAAAATGGGAACGTGAACGGATTGCCCTTGCAGCAAGAGGAAATGGTCCATTCTTGATTCTACCATGGTCTACCAGGGGTTGTCCATTGCGATCCATTGCGCTTGCAGGCCATGTTTGTTTGTCCAACCAGAACAACTTAAATGCACGATAATCAATGAATGAGTTGGAACCCAAAATAGCCTCAGTGATGCAACTGAATCCAAGATATCTTCAATCTTCCAGGAAGGATGACATCCCACCTGCTGCTGTCGCAAGACTTGAGCTTCCTCTTCCCGGCGTTTCCTGGGCTGCATGGTTTAGGGTGGTACTCTACTTGGGTACCCATCCTGGTCGGCACAGGAAAAATCATAAGACAAAACAGAATAAGAAGGAGGATCCCAACCATGATGGCAAAACCACCATCCCGAGATTCAATGTTGGGCTCTCTCAACCCCTTTCGCCCTCTAGCTTTTGCATCACTATCAACTTGACCAACCAAGGGTGAAATGTCCCAGAAATTCTTTGCATGTTACCTGACCCTCAATCAACCCTATGAGCCAGTCCTTGTGGTAGTCATAGTGACTATAGTGGTCATGATCATCCCGTGCCGGTTTTGCCTGTTCCAAATTCGTATTCTACTTGAAGTGATGTCAATTACTTAAATCAAGTGTTTTCCAAATTGATTTGTAGTGAAATGTTCTCCATCCCGATTCCACAGTCACAAACGTAGGGTTCCCATGTTCAAACAACCACACCGTGTCATACTTGGTGTATATCCCAGTATATCCCCACTAATCTCACACTTTTTATCCCTTTACATTGATGGTTGAACCACCATGTTCAGTCAAATATCATGAAAATCGTGGCTCAAATCCCAAGTATTCGGACTCGTTCAACTACCATTTTTCATGTTAAACTCCCATGATCGAAGTGGCTGCTCTTCTTCTGCCCTCTTCTTCTCGTCCTCAGCCTTCCTCTGGAGTTCTTCCTGTCGTGATTCCACTGGATGAAATGACACTTCGTGGGCCCAAAAAAGAAATGTGGTTTAAGAAAAGAGAAGAAAAAAAAAACGCAGAATAGAACAGAACTCGGGGCAAATTCAAAGAACTGCTAAACTTCAAATCAACATTTCTTGGGATGATTGCCGATGCTAAATGATATTCAACTCATCCATCATAATTATACTGTAGGGGATATCCTCCTTTAAGCATCAGATCGTCTCAAGTCCATCCATTCCCAAAAAAAAGGTCGCACCTCGTGCCGTTGCCACTCCTCACGTCGCCGGCGCTCCATCTCCTCCTTGTTTCGCTCCTCTTCTTCCTTGCGCCTCTCCTCAGAAAAACACTTCACTGAGGAACATAATTTACATTTCCTTGTGGTTTGTTCTGACGATGTTTTTTTACCTATACCAAACACATATATATATATATATATACATAATTATATCATATGTGATTATGTATATATATATATATATATTATATATATACCATATGTATCATATGTTATACTATATACAGTATATACTATGTTATACATACATATACATATGATATGTCATTAAATCGTGGTTTCTCATAGTAAAAGCTGCAGCTTTTACTACACTCGCAATATGTTCAATAGATTGGGTGCCATTCAGGATTGGTCCTCGTCTCTTTTTCTTTCCTCCGCCAGTTTGGCCTTGGAACAGCCGAACGTTCCGGAGACACCGAGACGAGCGGCGATGATCAGTAGCGATGAAGAGTTTCAACTGGCGATTTGGAGGGAACATGAGGGAACCATATTTATTTATAATTCAATTCTGAAATCATCCAGATCATCCAGTCTTCTCAGACTGGTTGAGACCAGCTGGTAGTTTTTTTAATTGAGACCTTGCAGGAATTTGCCGACAGCGGGTGATCCAAGTTCCAATTCTCAACCCTTTTTCTGCAAAGAGCCGAGGACACCGGCTCTTCTTTCCTCGTCAACTTTCTTGCGTTCCTGGTCCCGAAGACCCGAAGAGTGAAATGGCTCCTCTCTTAATGCAAGATTGAAATCCATCACTTTAAGGGGCCCTATCTTTTGCGCTTTTTCGTGACTTGTCCTATCCACTTACCAAAAAAAACGACACAGGATTCTAACCTACAATTCCAGCCGAAAAATCAATGGATTGGCTTAAGGGAAAATCTACAACCATCGATTTCCCATTAAATATGGGGACTTTCCTTTTCCAAATGTCCCACCAATCCATTGAGAAAAGCTGACCTCCTCTTCCACGCGGCGCTTTTCGTCGCGCTTCTTTTGAAGCTCTTCTTCGCGACGTCGCATGTCCTGCTTGGCCCAAGGCTTAGCTCAAGATCATCGAGAAAGATGTCTATCTATCCACCTATCTATCTTGCCAAAACACCCTGGAAGAAAAAATCACCCGTTTGAAGGTGTTATCGTGTGTGAACCGAAGCAAGGAATGATGAAAAATCCTCAGGGAAAACACACTATTCCAGGTCGTTTCTGGAAAGATCTCTGGCTGAGTTTCAACTCAGGCTGGTCACCGAGCACTCTCAGTGCCTCTGCTATTGCGTCAAGAATCAGGACCCAGATACCTGCTAGTGCTAGTCGTTTTAACTCTTGAATCATCCGATTGGGGTGTGCCAGTCTTCGACGTATGTTGTTTTTCTTGGGATGTTTAGAACAATTTTGTCCACCCCGGCCACATCAAGGTTGGTCCTCTTCTTTCTTTCGTTTCTCCTCCTCTCTCTTTATTCTTTCCTGCCATGTCTTCCACATGTGCAGGAACTCACATCAGCTGCAAACATCTTGGCGAATGTGTGGACAGTGTCCCACTGTCAGGGGCGAAGGGGCGAAGGGCCTGCTCCTCTCTTCTCTTTCTCTCTCCATCATCTTCTTTGCGCCTGGAGACTCGCTGCGATACTCCCAAGAATTCTCGGGTCATGGCTCACTGTATCAAGACCCTGGAAACCTGCTAAAAGGTCAAATAGATGGTGCATATGGATGTTCATTCCCCCCATGAATTTGGAAAAATCACAAGTTTTGATCTATATGTCCTTGGTCAAGTCTCCATCCTTAGGGGGTTAGATCCTGTTTTTGATGGTCAGTCATAATTTTTTGATCGTTGTTTCCCTATTAAACCCCATTTTCAGACACACCCATCTCATAGTAAACATCCCTATTAAATCCCCATTAAATCACCATTCATTCACTGTTAAATCATACCATCTGCCATTAAATAATCATTAGACACCCTTCAGACAAACAAAATGGGGATCCCCAAAACCATAGGTTTCAATATTAAAATATACTAAAATGAATGGTCTAGTTTTGGATGATTTGGGGGTACCCAATGTTTAGGAAACACCCATCTGAAACGCCTCTCCGATCGGTCGCGCCGCTCGTCGCGTCGCTCGTCGTCGCGACGGCGCTCGTCGCGACGCCGGGACTCTTCATCGGCGGAACCACCTGAGGTTAGAGGCAGTCTTGTGGGTGATATGAATTTATGTGTGTATATATATATATACGTGTGTCTGTGTGATTGTGTAAATTTACATTACATTACATGACATTACATTACATTACATCATATTATATTATAATATATTATATTACATTGCATTATATTATATTATATTGCATTACATTACATTACATACAGACAGGCAAGCACAAGCAGACATTAATACATACATAACATACCCATACCCATACCCATAACCATAACCATACCCATACCCATACCCATACCCATACCCATACCGTACCATACATATTTACTTTACATTAAATTACATAACATCACATCACATCACATCACATGACATGACATAACTTTGATAAAATACATACATATACATATATATATATATTATACTATACTATACTATACTATACTATATTATATTATATTACATTACATTACATTATACTATATTATACTATATTATATTATATTATACTATATTATATTATATTATATTATATTACATTATATTAAATTATATTATATATATATATACATTTGACATTGGCAAATCTGGTTTATAAATAACCAACGAACAGTGGCAAACGGATGCTTTGACCAGCAAGATGTTCATCACAAACCAATGCATTCTTGTCCTTTAGCTCTCACTTTAGTCAGACCACAAGCGATCAATCTCTATGAATGAGTTTCTCAGATAAACAATTAGATTCAAGGGCGCTCTAGGTCCGACTGCATTCACCGTGGGACTCGTCCAACGCATGTCTTTTCAAAGAGATTCCCCCAGTCTAACACTCTGCCAGCTACTGACTGTTGCCGGCATGGATAAGCCGCCGAAAAAATCCTTTTGAGAATTCTTGTAACTTCTACCCTCGTATATAATCGAATCCAAGTTGCAATCAAAAAAACGAATGTACAAATACAATTACACAGATATATGATATACATATATGGTAGGTATATAGGGGTGGTGGTAGCATATATATATCCATTGATCGACTGGTTGTATAAATAGTTTTACCATTTAGAAAATTGACCACCGTCCAAGTTCGCTGGAACAGACAGGCGACGTCTCCGTTCGTCCTTTCGCATTGGGTGCGCGGGTGGGGCGGATTTACCCGCAGCTATGGCCCCTGGCAGCTATAAATGGAATGATAAATTTTTCTAAGGTCGAGTCATATATCATTATAAGCCCATCTAGGACTGTTAAGGGCCACCGGCCACAGCGAAACATGATCCCCAGTGACGACCTGTCAATCAGGGCTTCACTAAAGCCCTGGTCCTCTCGCCGGCGCTTGGCACGGTCATCCTCCTGCGCGATGGGGCTGGTTCTGCCCAAGCCTGAATGGTTGATTTATACTCTGGTAAACATACAAAAAACGATGGAAAATCAGCATTTTTAATGGGTAAATCAACTGTAAATGGCAATTTTCAATAGCTATGTTAGTTCCCAGAGGGTATACTCCTGGTGCATGTGGATTCTTAAATTTTAACGCTTCAATGCTCCCTATTATTTGATGGCCATGTGGTGGGTTGCTCTGGTGCCATAGTGGCTATGTCAGAGTTGATGAAATTGTGAGCCATAGCCATTATGTACTCATTAAACATCCACTAAAAATCAAAAAAAACATCCACTAAACACCCATTTAACACCCATTAAACACCCATTAGGCAGCCATAGCCATAGCCATTCACCACCCATTAAAACACCCAGATGTTCAGTGGCCCGGCCTGCTCTGCCTCGCCACGCCGGCGGCGGCTCTCGGGCCTAGGTGGGCGGTTCGCGGACTCGTGACACGAAATGGGAGACCAATGGACTCAATACCCTCTGGTAATTTAACATAGCTATTGAAAATGGACATTTATAGTGGATTTTCCCATCAAAAATGGTGATTTTCCATAGCTATGTTAGTTTACCAGAGGGTAGTTCTTTGCTATCATGCTGAATCAAAGTTTCAATCATGCTTATTCATTTTTGTGCAGTCACAGTTTCGTTTTTTTAGGAGTTCGTCGTCCATTTTGTATGGGCCGTTTCAGTTTTTTCCATTGGTTCGGAACTCTGTTGCGCTAGCTCTCCCACTGCTTCGCGCACAGTTTTCCTTATGTTTTAGTCGGAGAAAAATGGAGCAGTTGTGACAAGTTGTTCCGTTGGTCCGTTGAAGGCTTCCGGGTGATTTGTTGCAAGTGTAAACATTCATCGTTCAAGTCACCCTGAACATGGTCTTTACATGTGTCAATGTCAGTCCCTTTTCCTGCAGTCCCAAAAAAAATGGATTGTTCCCAACAGTATCAAACAGATTTTGATTAACAAAACCAGGAGTTTATCCCTGGTTTCCTAATCTCCACCCTGGGCTCTTCCTCTCCAACCTGGGAATCGCACTGGTCCCGCTGGTCTCTGTGGTCCTTGGTGGCCGGGGATGGTTTACCGCAGACTTGGGCACAGTTGTGTTTGTTCACCACGCTGAAAAATACTCGAATCATTAGACTATGGCAATCTGAATGGTACTATGGTTGTCAGGTATTGTCATGAAAAGTACTCTTCCCATACACATCATGACTTCAACCCGCATGGGAGTACTATTCGAGTCCCGGGCCCGTCGATCGCGGTCGTTCCGGTGGTCGCCGGCCCGGTCGTTCCGGTCTCGGTAACCACGATCACCGCGATCGCCAAGGCGTTCGCCTCCTGAGTTATGGGTCCATGGTCAGGTGGAGAGGACTCTTTATTATGTATGTATATATATGTATGTATATATATATGTATATATATATATGTATATATATGTATATATGTATATATGTATATATATATATATATATGTGTATATATATAAGTACGTATATATATATATATGTATGTATGTATGTATGTAATATATATATATATATATATATGTTGTAATTACAACCATGAATGGATGGATGGATTGATGGGTCTATGGATCTATCTACCTATGGATCTACGGATCTATGCACTATTGCATCTATGCTTCTACACATCTATGCATCTATGCAGGTACGCCGGTATGCAGATTCGCACGTATGCATGTACGCATGTACGCATGTACGCAACGTGTCCATGTGTGCATGTGTGCATGTGTGCATGTATGTTTCAGCTCTGCCATGGAATTCCGGCACTGTGCAAATCACCCATCAGACTAAATAATCAGCACCGGAAATTCCAGGGTCCAAGGCCATGGTGCCAGCTTCGGAAAGAACCGAACAGGAATAGACTTTCTGTTTGAAATCAGTGTTTTTTCCATGATATTCCTATTACTGTATGCTCATTGATGTTCTATTTGTTTTGACTTGTTCTTTGTGTCTTTGTTTTTGTTGTATTGTAACTGTTTTTTGTTTGTTTTGTTTTTAAAATATTTCTGAAAACCTGGCTCTGCATATGCTTTTGTTTTCATAACTCTATCGCACTTCAACCAGAACAAGCGGCTGTTTTGTGCTGAAGGTTTAGAATTCTACACAAAAAACTCTACATTCGGTTGTAACACCAATGTAAACGTTTCCGCCCCTCAAACCAATCCACTGACGTGGAGATCTTCGAATTTTGGACCCACCAGTTGTACCAGTTACTTTGTCGCCCAGTGTCTGTCGCGATCGTTCACGCGTTCTCTTTGCCGATCATCGCTGCGCGGTTCTCGCGGTTCTCGCGGCTCGCGCCGGGCCGAGCGTTCCTTGGCGCCGGGGATGGTAATAATCCAGGTTGCCATATTGGGGTAATCCCCTCATAATATAGGGGTATCGGTAATTTGGGGATAGCAACCCAGAAATAATCCCTTCCTATGAGAGAATTACCCCCTTTTTTTGGCAAACAAATGCAGGACTATACCAGTGTTTCTATCTATTTACTAGGGCCACCCGGGCCACCCGGGCCATAGTCTGACCAGGGATGATGCCCCAATCCAATATATATCGGTTGAAAATTCAAGGTCAACTACTAAGTCAACTACAGATTGAGGTGGCCTCTTCACCTTCACTCCAAGAGTACCCCTGTCCCAATCAGTGCACCTCCACGAAACTATTATTCGGAGATATTCGGAGTCCAAAAATGAGAGACTGGTTTGTACCAATGATTCTCCAATCCCTTGGAATTGGGGTGACTCATTATCCCAATCATTGCACCTATGCTGAGTCTGCTGACCCGGTCCTCCCGGTCTTCTCGATCGTCCCTCCGACCTCTGTGCAGTGCAATGTGTGCATATGTGTATGTATATGTGTCAAATGCTATATATGTGTATGTAATATGTTGTGTGTAACATGTTATGTGCAATATGTCATATCCAATATTTAATCATAATATGTAATATCAAATATCTAATATGAATATCTAATATGTAAATTAATGGAATGGAATGGGATGCAATGCAATGTTATGTTATGTTATGTCATATCATGTCATGTATGCGGGTATGTATGTGGGTATGTATATATGTATATGATACTATATATGTACATAATACTACAAGACTATATATATATACACATCTTATGTCTATATAATTATATATATGTACATATGTATGTATTTATATTATATATATATATATATATTATAGAGATTGGTTAAGAACGGTACATATATGAGGTTGTAGACATTTATGAGTGCGTTTGTGTGTGCGCGTGTGGGTGTCTGTCTGTCTGTCTGCGCGTCCGTGTGAAAGGTTCGCCGCGGCTGAGCACTGCACGTCGGTCATTTCTGTCGTCCTGACTCTTCAATGCAGTCGAATCAAAAGGGCTTTAAAAAAGTGAAAGGTACCACTTATAATCAATAATGTTCAATAACAGCAATTGGTATATTGTGAATCATTGGGCACCAGTATGTCACAGTCAAATTCATCCCAGGTGGGATTTAACTACTGGATCTGTTCATTTTGAAGTCTATGTGGGTTATGGCGGGATCGGAGTACTCACCAGCTCAGCAACAGCTCCTTCTCGGGAACAGGCCTAGTGGACGCAAACTTTGCGGAACGCAGTTTGGGAATGGTGGTGCTACATGTCGCTGAAATCATAAAATGAGACAATAAGATAATAAATTCATTAGCTTAGATAGGATAGAATGGGATGGGATAGAATCGGATGTGATAGATGGATAGATAGATAGATAGATAGACAGATAGATAGGATAAGATTAGATTAGATTGGACTAGACTAAGTTAGATAGATAATTAGACTGCATGTGAGTACATTGCGTACATATATGTGTCCATGTATAGATGTCAGACTCTCTCCAAAGTGCGCAGCCCCATTCAAAGCAGCCCCATTCAAAGCAGCTGTCTCTTTTCCGCTCTAAAAAACGCGCACAAGAATCGCTTTCGCAGCGTTACTTCAGCTGCTGTTGTATAAAACATTGTCCGCCTACGGCGTGCGATCGCCAAAAGCTGCGCAGCCGGTTTCCCAGCCACAATGGTTCAAATGTCAGGCCCACCATTTCCTCAGTCGATCATCCATGATCATCCTATATCGGGTACCTTGTGGGAAGATCTGGCCCCAATAAATCCAGTTTTCTACTGATTCTACTGTCAGATGAAAGAATGGTTGCGGCATGTTCGCTGGGAAGCAGAGAGGCTTTGACACGTTGCCGTCTGCAATCACTGAATGACATAATAATCCGCAAAAATAGATGGAAAAACTATCATGTTTCATAGAAAATGCTGAATCATAACACGAGCTGGAGAAAGCTGCAACTTCATCCTAGATGACGAGGCATGTGTGGGAGTGTTTGTCTAGGGATACCCTTTGTTGGTACACGTAATTCCTTCCAAAGTCGACTGAGAAAGCCCGGCCCATCAAAAAACGCCCTGCATCAGTACCCCTATCGTTTTGTTCCAACCAAGCCTCGTTTTTTTTTTGTTCTGGACGCTCAACCTCGCACTGGCTTCCTTGGATGCTGGGTATGAAGGCTTCACCTCCATGGGTCTGGTCCCAAGCAACGGTTGATCCATCCAATCCAACACTAAAAAACAGGTGTCTTTTCAGGGGGGCTATGGCACCATGATTGGATGGAATGGATTAATTGCTGAAGATCCCCTGTTCGTATCTTGCTGAAATCCCAATATCTTGGTGTTAAAACTGCGATTTTAATTTTAATTGTGAGACCCAATTTGGGGGATTAACATGGATTAACCACACATTCAAGCCATGCGCACGATCGAGACACGTGTTTGCAGCAGCCACTTCTTGAACGTAGTCCTGGTCAGCGACGGTGGCTGGAAATACACGTGCCAACTCCCGGAAGCAGAACTCCATTGAACTCCATCCACCATTTCGGGAATTAGGTGGGCATGGCATGTGCAATGCAAGTGTGCGTACATCTGTGTGTATATCTTCTTCTCTTCTTGCGTGCCATAGGTATGGTTTGTGAAAACGGATGTGAAACTAACTTGGAAAAGCAGGTGCCATACCCGTAGGCTCCCCGCAGCATTGCCTCTCAGTACAGGAACTCCTTGTAGCAGAACTATAGATTAGTTCGACTTAGTTGCGATGTCCAGGATACAGCCTGGTAAGAAACGTTGCTAGATTTCTTTGTTGATAGCTGATTGCAGTATTTGAGCAAGTTGTGCATTGGAGTTGTTGAAATCACTTTGGTCATCACGAATTTTGCACCATATCATAGTCAAGGTGTTTTGCGTTCATTGTTTCCTGGGTCTGCCGACCCGTCGAAACAATACCTCAGCAGGTGCGGCGGTATCTTTTTTGAAACTGACCATTCTCATAGGGCTGTCATTGTCTTGTGTCAAAAATTTCGCTGCAAGATGCGACGATGGGTCAAAATATCCTGAGTTGGTACATGTTGAGTGTGTGTGTGTATCCTGTATGTATGTATGTATGCATGCATGCATGCATGCATGCATGGATGTATGTATGTATGTATGTATGTATGTATGTGAATCAGCAGGAAACAGCGACCCGGGCACCTGTTGATTTGACGTTGCACATTTAATTTAGCTCTACGCTGTCGTTTGTTGCTCGCTGTTGCGCTCGAGAGGCCGGCAGTTTGAATTGGGGAAAAAAGATAGATACCATATAATTATATATATACACAATCATATATTGTGTAAAAAGTGTGTTGTACACAGCTGCGGTACGTATGAATCAAACTGATGAAGTCCTAAGAATGGAATACTGGATGGTTTGGTATTAAACATGAAGAAAACCTCTAGGACTCTAGGTATTCTATGGCCTCAGATATTGATTCACACCTAGAAATGTTGATTGAAGGTCAATCGTTCCAAGCCACCATTCATGGGAACCCATGATGTTTTCTCGAGGTGAGTACAATACCCACACAGAGACAGAATCCTCCAGGTGGTGCTTGTCTTCCTCTAATTTCAGCATCTCCAAATAGGTTTTTGTCCCATCCCCATTCTTCCTCCCCATTCGAACTGCCATCCCAAGAATTTCACCATAGACTCTCATGGACAATGGAAATTCATGCCAACAAAACCCATTTGGGCCTGTTGATTTTTCATCCCATGTGTCATTGTGTTTCACCACATTCCCATCCCATCCCATTCCATCCTGCATCTCTTGGAAGAACGCCTCTCCCGCTTCTTTTCGGATTTCCAGCCCCGCATCCGTTCCAATCTCAGTGGCCTCGGACCTCACGACCGCAGAGGACGAGGTCAGGGAACGGGGAACGATGTGTCTGTGGCGATTTTTTGGGGTGTAGATGTGGAGATATTGGATAGATTGGTATAGACGGAGATGTTGGATACAGCCTAAGTAGAATGATATAGAAATTGACGAAATAGATGATCTATGAGCACAGGCCCATAGATCCTGGGTATTTTTTAGAATCCAGGATGCTCATCTCTATCCGCTTCCTGGCATCATCCATCGCCCCCTGGAGCCCTGGGCCGTCCGGACACCTTGCCCTTGCGCTCGCAGCGGAAGATCTTCTGCCCATCGGGCGACGCCACCAGGCCCTTGAGGTGCAACTCGCCGTCGATCACCTTCGCCTGACCTGGGACAGCACTGAGGGCGTTACAAAGTGGCACCATGTGAATTCATGTGAAGATGTTAAACATATAGAAGTGGGAAAAAGTGGGAAAAAATGAAGATCAAAGACATTTGGAAATCAATTCAAGAGTTTTAAAAGAAGAAATATAGAAATGTTAAAGTTGCCAACTCGTCAATATCAAAGAATTTGGAAATTGTATACAGTATATACCCCTTTCGACTTAACAAACCAAAGGTTTCGTAATCCTGGGTTCTAATCCTGTTACTCTCCAGCCTGCAATGGGCGTCTTGCAATTTCCATCCAAGGCTGCCAGGAAAGCTCTTTCGCAGGTAACGGCCTGGCATGTGTCAAAGTGGACAGGTCCAAAAATGGGCTGATTGTCCGAAGGAGAGAAGTGCTGAGAAATTTCGACATACCCATAGCTGCGAGGGAGTTCAAACACTCTTTTCGGAAGGAGCTGTCATCTCACTTTCCCCCTTCGCTGGCAAAACGACCTCGCTTCTTGGTCACACTGTCTGTTCCATTTTCACCAACTGTTTCACAGAAAAATGCGTTGAAGATGCCCCAGTGAAAGACGATAAAGACCGAATGGATCAAAATGGATCAAATCAGTCCATTGTGCCGTTGTGACAACATGCTGTCCGCACCTGGAAGGTGTCGTCGTGCGACAGGGGCTTCAAGTAGTTCAAGACGCGCTCATCATCCGAGCGGCATTGGAAGCTAATGGCACCTGACAAGAAATACGCCTTTAAAATTGTTGCGAGGTGCAGAATCCTCTGAAATAGTTTTTATATGTTTTTATCATCGGATCTCACCAGCAAAAAAAGAACCCAAGAAACACATATCACATATCACATAAAAAAAGAATCCTGACCTTAAACCCCTTTTGGTACCCAAAAAAGTACCCCGTGGTACCGGTCACCTTGGGCAATGGCTGGGAGCATCTCATCCCATTCCAGGACTTTGGTGGCATGTTCCTGACGCAAATCGTTGACGCGACCGGCGACCGAAAATCACCATGTTTCAATGGCTAAATCTTGCGACCTTGCCATGGAAAATCCACCATCTTTTTATAATTTTTTATAGGGAAAATCTGGTTCTCCAGAGCAAAACTGTAACATTGTTCCGGAGGTAACCAGTTGTGGCGATGTTCAAAATCCGTTTGAAATTTGACCATTTACCAAGCCCTGCCAGTTATCTACCATTCAAACGAAGCAATGCAGCTTGGGAGTCAGCCCCCCAGTTTTGACCACGACGCCCCAGTCCTCCATGCTCATTCGCTTCAAGCCAGCATAGGCCAGAAATGTTCCCTTCACATCACCACCTTGAAGCTTTCTCAGCCTTGCCCATCTCCGTGGAGGCAAATTTCGGGATACCATATGCCACCAGAAGAAACCATCCCTTTTTTAATAGGGGTTTCTACACTAAAAGAAACCTTGTTTTGTTCTACCAAATCCTCAACTTTTGAGTTTTCATCCTCAACAATAGGAGCTCCAAAACAAGACCCCCATGCCTGGTCTGCACGTTCCCTCGGAAGTTGACGCATTTCACGTTCGGGTTCTTGCTGTAAATCTGCGCCTCAGCTCCAGGCTGGGCCCGACAGGGAGAAAACCCGTACGAGAGGGGACACGACACAAGGAGCAAGAATCATATATCATAATATATCTATATATTATATTAATATGTATTATGATTATTATGATTATTATGATTGTTATGATTGTTATGTGTATATATGCATATTTTATACATGTGGACATGTATGGGTTATAAATGGTTATAAGGTATAACCAGACAGTTGTGAGGTTGTGAATCACTGACTACACAGGATGTGCACTGCTTGCCCTGCCTGTCGTCGCAGGGACGCAGTGCCGATCAAGCTTCCATCAGGAAAGTCCTCAAAACAGGAAGGATTTGAAAAAAAAAATGGATCTCAATCAACAGAAAATATATGAAAATATGAATGAACAAAATGAGTTCAGCCAGAAATTGGGTAGATCCCCAACGTCCAATGGTTCAGAAATCATGAAAAATTTCTCCTTATTCAAATTGCCATTGAAATAAGCCCTGGCAGTATCCCCAACAGCCAAGGTGGTAGGAAAGAATGACAGCAGCCTGTTAAAACCTAGTATCAAGTTTCAACCCTGGCGAAGACCCATAGCCGAATCCATAACTGACCCCGCACCCGAAGCTCCGGAACTACACAGGAACCACCTCGGAACCACCAAAATCTCGAGACTCGAGAACCATCCGGAACCAATCCCGGAACCTACACGGGAACCCGTGAAAATCAGAACCAAGATATTCGAACCCGAACCACATTGGAATCCCCCACACTTTGGGCTAACATGGACTACCCGAGTGGGAAGCGGTCCTCGATGCAAGTGATCTTCTCTGGGTCTCCACTGATCAGCACGTCTCTGGTGTCCTGCACCATCCCCCTAGTGTTTCATGGCGATTTATAGCGCGGATTTCACAAGGAACCTCAAATGCCTAGGGACAACTAGGGACCATATACCAGAGGCGTCACGTGGAAAGCCAATATCAGAGCTTTCAAGGGACTACTGGAGAAATATGGATCGGTTTTCTCGTGTCTCCATGATGATGATTCTAACGAAGGTTGATTATCACCCCATTGCTTGCCATAACTAGTGGCCAATCCTAGCAGGTCAACGAAATTTCCCATGAATCACCTTGAAATGTCAAAAAACTCGAAATTGCTCTTGTAACATCTTGTAACTCTCAATGGTAGGCAAGCTTTGGAGGAACCTAAATAGTTGTCTTGACTTGTGATCTCGGATTCAGCCAAAACTCTGAGAAATGCCCCAAAAATGCGGGCAAGGTCTTGGTGTATCTTGGTGGGGTAAAAATCTTGACCCATGACATCCCATGACCCACTCCTCTCGTGGCAACATGGTGCACAGCTCAGTGTCTGGAATGAGCTCTGTCGGCACATCCTTGGTGGAATGGACGCAGAAGTCCACCTGGCGGTTGCTTCATCCCACTGGTTGCCTCAACAAGGACTCCACCAAAACACACACCTCAAGGCCTCAAGGATCGAATGGCCCATGAATGGCTCCAAAAATGGTGTACAGAGACCCATATGGCCCATATGTAGCATGTTTTGGATTCATCCCATCCATTCTTGGAGATGACGGCGCCTCCTTGCTGGCGAGGGCCACATCAAGCTCTCGAGTGAAGAGACCTTTGCCACCAATCTCTGCCAAGGAAATCTCCAGGCGTTGATCTCCTGCAGCAAAAATGTTGGGAAAAAAATACTATCAGAAATGATTCTTTCAGCAAGACAAATGGATGTAGCAGCCACATGATTTTGAGAAGCAAAAATGCGGGGATTGCCATTGCAAGGGAATATCTTCCTGGATTTTAATCAGGAAGCACCCAAAACAAATGGCCTGGTACTGGATGCGATTATCTTCAGGATCGGTCCATGTGCAGCTGAAAACAGTGAAAAAGGGTCCCAGGGTCTAGTGAGACTGGTGACAAGTCATCTTCCACCATCCTTATCAGCAAGAACTGCAACAAATCCACCCTACCTTCCCCTTTTTGCCCAGCTAATACACAACCCTTAGCTCAGCACATGCGCCTGTGGTGGAGATGATCCTGATCTCAACTGCATCATCACCGGCCAGCTCTGGAAAGGCCTGCCCAAAACGGGTTTTCAATGCACCTACAAACTGAATCAAAGTGAACATGTTTGGTACTGAAGCAGTTTTGGAGGGCATGAAGTTTCAGCCATAGACATCTTCTTGATGGATGATGCATCTCAAGATGCATCTCAAAATGCAAATGCTAGTTCGACGTCGCAAAGAGCTCCTAGGTCAGCGAAAACCATCCCAGCGTATCTCTGACAGGGCCTGGCCTCACCCAAACGTCTCTTGGCCTCATAGGCCTGCGCCAGGGCCAAGGGCGATCCTCGCGTCCCGAGCGTCAGCACCGGTCCCTCCGCGGCCCGCGCTGTGGCAGTCGCGGCCCGGGAGTTCCCGCGCCTCGCCCGGCGCCCGGCCAAAGCCAGGGCAGTGCAGCCGCCCAGCATGGCAACGGCGCCCAGGGAAGCTCCTGCGAAAAGCTAATGGCATGCCATGGCTATGGTTGTGACTCTTCATTAACATGTTTTTTCAATGATAACCATGCTTACCATGGTTCCATACGGTTTTGAAAAATAGGGTATGTCCAAATTTTATTATCACCATTTTCTCCATGAAAAGTGCCATTGATTGGGGGCTATGGGGGCTATACGGCTTTTTCCCGATACCCCATTTTCCACGCCCACATTGGTGCCATAGGTCTCCAGTCCCACTGGTGGCACCTGATCCACGTGGTGCGGCGGTTGCTTCCCTCAGCACCGATCTCAGCCCTTCCTCCGTCGTGGTGCGCTCCGTCGTGGTGCGCTGTGGGGCACCGGGGGCCACGAAGCCGGGAGCTGCCAACAACGTGGCACCGCAGCCCGCTGCAACGATCATGGAACGTCGGGACATCGTGGGAGGCGGCTGCACCGAGTCAAAACTGCTGAGCCAAATCTGGATGGTTTCGGTAAGGGTTATTTTTGATATTTTGGTTGGGGAAAAAAATGACTGGACATGACTGAAATGCAGCTCTGGGATGTGCCACTTCCATGGTCGTTGGAAATAGATCTTTGATGTTTGCCCACTGTTGGGTGGGATATCACTGATATCACTGGTCAAGGGTCAAGGTAGCCCTGTTGGACACACTCTGAAGTCATTTTGCCTCAGCCATTTCTGGAGATTTCCTGAGGACAAGACTCCCTGGTCTTCTCCATGATACTCTGCATCTTCCGCTGGAACTCCTCTTCCCTCTTCTTTCCTCGGCTGTGAACGTTTCATCGACGGCTACTGCCGTATGGTATCAATGTACAACAGATCCCAATGGCAGTTTGTTGAAGCCAAACGCCAACAAACCAGCACCTACTGGGATGGTACATGAAATCAGGACAGGCTTAAGTTAAGTTGTTCTCACCAAATTATAGCGATAAGCCCAATTTCAACTGTCTAATTCTAGAATATCAAACCATCACATTTTGACCCCTGTTGGTCAAAACCTTGCTCCCCTGCTGGCATCAAATGTTCCTGCGATGGCATGTTGGGATGTTCAGCCCAAGTTTGGGTTCCATCATTTACATAATCATTTACATATTAATTTGTATATCCATGTATGTCCTAGGTCCTATGTAGACACACATCATTTCTCCATACGCACACAGCACACATCATCCTTAGGTGATCTCCCCGTCTTTGGTGATGTCCCAGATACGTTCATCGGCTCGGCGCTTCAGCTCTTCTACTTGCCTCCGCCTGATGGTCAACATCGATAATCTTTCCCCATCCTGGAAAAAGGAAACTCATTGTTTCTGGTGATATCATGTTGCATCTCCATGCGTTTTCCATGCTTTTCCATGCTTTTCCATGCTTTTCCAGGAGAAAAAATCACGGTTTTGACCCTCTGAAGCTTTGAGGCTCCCAACTCTTCTTCGGCTTGTCGATCCATCACTTCTTTCATGTCCTGGTGGATTTGGGGATCGTATTGATCAACCCGGTGAATCCAAACGAATTAAAACCTATGGAAACCACTGGACCAGTACTACTCAACCCGGTGCTCATAGTTTTCAAATCATCAAAATGGGCACCGTGCTGAGTATACTGAGTATACTGAGTATACTAAGTATACTAAGTATACTAAGTACTCTATGATCTCTTCATTTGCTTTGAGGTAGAATCCACACGGAACCATGGTTTCTTAGCACTGAATCTGATGGGACTTCAACCCTCCGATCCCATGGATCTCCTGAATCTGCCGTGATGGAATTTGGTGTCTCGGCTGTCTCGGCGGTTCCTCCGACTGGAATGGCACAAGTGGCGACTGGGGAGACGGGGGAGGAAATTTCCTAACTTGCTGGGAGAATGGAACAATAAAATGACAAGACATCACAAGACCAAGCTAAAAAAAACACACAAAATTATCATTCAAGTTTGTTGGCCACAAGAAAGCGATGTGGTAAGTTGAGATCACGTTTTTGGGTTGAAATATGACCAGCCAAAAGGCTTGGATTGCGGGATGGGCCGTTGCGAGCAAACACATCAGGTGACCAACTCCACTTGTTTTTGATGACCAGCTTAATGTCGGTCGAATTGCTGAAAATATGTTAAAATATTGCTCCAAAATATCTCAAAAATATGCTAAAAAATTCGAATTTGCTGCTGAAAATCCACATCCTCATTGTTGAACATCGATGAAAATCCCAAAACGAGCTCCGGTTCACCGGCACCGGTCCCGAGGTCCCTGCCTCCCGCCGCCGTGACACGGGGCGTTCGGCTTCGACCCTCTCTCGGCGGTCGGAGCCCCGGCGCCTGGGAGGTTGTTGGAAAAGATGTTCAGAAAACATGTATCATAATGTAAATATATATATATACAGTATATGTAAATGTGTATCATAATGATGTAAATGAAATTTCTATGATGATGTAAATGTATTGTGATGTATCTACATTGTCAGTCTATGTAGGTTTAAATGTAGTTGTTTGCGAAAACAACCGCAAATGTTTGAGTGTTGGCAGGGACCCAACTGGTTGGTCATATTTGGAGGTGTGAGTTCACTTTGGTGCTGCATGGTGGTCGCAACTTGGGAAGCTCCCATTTGGTCCATCAGTCAGAGATGTTCCCATGATGACCACTTTGAACAGTTGGACGAGGTCAAAATGGCTACTTAGAATTCTGCCATTCAGAAAAGCGAAACGGTATATTTTTCCAAAGAAGGTTCCAAGACAGTCATATCTTGCAGTTATCTCTAAGAACTGGATACCTCTAAGAGGCTTCCCCAACTTCTTTTGTTCTCTCCCACCTGCCATCCACACTTAGGAAACCCCTACCGCAAAGGCTCATCGGTACGCCGCACAGGAGGAGGCCTTACATCTGGGTGACTTTCAGATACTTTCAGCTTGATTGGGCTGAAGGGTCCAATCCACAACAATTCATCAGTTTCTTGGTGGATTCCGTCATTACCTCAATTACATTCATCCTTCATGTCCTTCTCTCGGGGGGTCGTGACTCGTATGAATTCGCTTGCTGTCTGATATTTGAGTGTGTCAACATGTTTCTTCGATCGCAAGACAGCGTGCCGTGCAGCCTTGCCTCTCTGAGGTACCATGCTTCCAGAAATTTAGTCTATAGGTCAGCTTATAAACAAATGTTATCTTGGTGCCAAAGAAACATGATGTCAGACTGTTTCGAATGACTGTCATGCACCCCTTGCTTCCCTGGGCATCAAACTCATTGTTCCCCTCGTCCTTCCTGTCGTTGTGTCTCTCCTGCTCCTGCCGCGCGCGCTCTTGCCGCCTGCGGTTGTAGGCCTCAGCGACAAAGGCATACCCCATTTATGGTAAGTTCAATGAGGAATATGACAATATGATTCACCAGAGGGGTCGACCCCATTGGATACCAATTTGGTTGATTCATATTTGGTTGATTGATTGATATGGTATCCATATTCCATGGTATCCATATTTAGTATCAATACCATGGAATATGGATACCAATTTGGTTGATTCATATTCATCATCGAAACCATGTGTTTGGCAAGTCTCCCCATTGAAACCCGGGCTTCCAGGCATTCAGAAAATATGCCTGAGGAGCATCCCGAGCATCGCGGGCATCGCGGGATGGAGCCTGAGACCACTTTGGGCGTAGCCATTGCATCCCATACCCCTTGAACAACTGTTTCAGGGTCAAAGATTGTATGGTTAATAATGGTTAATAATGGTTAATAATGGTTAATAATGTTTAACTCAAAAAAGAATGGTAATCCCATTCCACCTCAATGTCAAACACCCTGAGTATGGGACCCACAAGAAAATAGATCCAGTGTCAAGTATATCGAATGGCTTCCCGGTTTGTGATATTAGGGCGAAGGGATTATGCCAGCTACATCCATTCACCTATAGTTTGCTATAAGGGGCAATCCCTTGTCAACCAATTAACCAGGGGGGAAGGGACATCCTGCCCGCATACACCAAACCCCATTACAAACACCCATGGATTTGTTTCCAGAGGCTCAAGTTCCTTTTCCTGTTCTGCCCGGAACCCCGCAAACCAGCAGAACGATACAATTTGTCCATCATGCAGTTTGCCAGAGGTTCCTTTATGCTTGAGTCAAATCCAAACGCCAACAGGATAGGGCTCCGCACGACACTGGGTTCCGGGGGTTCCGGCGCGGGTGAGCCTCGTGGCAACCATAAAAGTAGCTGTGGTAAACCCTGGCAGCCAAAAAGCCTACTGGGGATATTAGGGATGGCTTGTGGCATGGGGTTTACCACATTATCCGACCATCTTGGGGCCGGAAATCACACCATTTCTGGTGAAACACTCTGAGCTCCCCAACTCGCACTTTGCCTGGAAGCTGCCGGTCGTTCGCCAGAAATGACCAAATGAGCCATGGGTTATCATAATCCCCAATAGCCTTGGTGGCATTGTAACTCCACTAACACATCAACCAGGGTATCTTGAATGGCTCAAATGTATCCATATGTAAGCCATCTATAGTATCTGTATAATCGAGTCCAATCCAAACTAATCCAAATCCAATCATCTAACTGTCTAGATAAACATATATACATATCATATATATATACATACTTACATACTTACATACATACATACATACATACTTACATACATACATACATACATGTGTGTGTGTGTGTCTGGCGATATTTCATTGATGCAACATCACGAATATGAAAACATGATGCAGCAAATCTGATATGCCCTTTGATGATATGGCAGCCGTTTCACAGTTCATAGGGTTGGATCTGAAGGAGAGAAAGAAACAACAAATGCATCTCGGGTTTCTTTGCAAACCACTTGGGTATGGGTCAAAACTGTCAAAACTATCAACCCCAAAAAAAATTAGATGAGCAGTGTTCAAAAACCCTTCTGTCGTTTCATTCTACTGGTTGGTTAAGAACGGGATTCCGCCGAACAGATTACGAAAATCTCCCAAAATATTGGTTGGTAGAATCCCCAGGAATCCTCTAGACTCTAGAATTATATGATTTACCAACCCAACTTTGGTGGTCCAAACAGGCTGGGTTCCCCCGGCGATTCGCTCTCTGCCGGTGGCAACCCCCGCTCATGCGAACCGCGTGGGTCATGCCGCTGATAGGGCCTTGGGATGGCTGATGGGGGCTAATTTGGGTTATGGGAATTAGTGGGGGTCAATGTGTTTAATGTGCATTATGGATTTCTGTTCCTGGTTCTCTTTGCTTGCCATACTGCAAACCATTAAAATCATTTGAGAGAATCTATAGTTACAGTACACAAATATCTACAGCAGGTCCAAAACCTCTGGTTTCAAGCGCTGGAATGTTGGTGGCTAGCAAGAGGAGCAGCGCCTCAAATCTGCCTGGGGGTATTGGTGGGTGAACCTGTGGGTATCGATGTCTCAAAGCGGTTTCCCTATTTGAGACAAACCCAAATCAAGTCATGTTAGGGCCATATCCCTTCTCTTTCTGGTACAGCCCTAGTTCTGAGTATCGCGCGGCACTTCCTCCCGATTTCGACCTTGCGGGGAAAGAGGAGGTCCTGGTTTTAAACTGTTGTTGGTTTGATAATATACACTGTTTAATAGTAATCCATTCTTGGGAGCACCCAGTTTTGCCCCATACCTTCATAGAGCAACCCGAATAAACCTGTTCTATGGTCGTCCGCCCACACCCAAACAGACCTCGGGAAGACTCGCGCGGCGCCTGCACAGGACACTGTTCAAGACTTTGGAGCCAATCGTTTCGGTTTACTCAAGGGTTCAACCAGGACAAGCTCCTTAGGAGCTTGCGAGCATGCTTATCCTGTATCGTAGCTGCAAAGCTTGTTTTCAGACCCATTCTTGAATGAGAATCGCACACGTGCACGCTCGTGGCTGCAAACCCAACTAAGACTGTTCTTTGGACCATCACCTCCAGTAAGTTCGTAGTATGACCTATGTCCTCATTGCAGTGAGATGTCTGGGAAATCAGAAGCACCCTTCCCTAAAGGTTTCTTATGCATCTTCTGAAGCGTGCAGCCCTTTTTTTGGCCTAAGAACCTCATGGGCCAGCACTTGTTTCTTTACGTTTTCTTTGGGTTCTATCAAGAACTGGATTGTCAACATTCAACAAACTACGGCGAAGCCTCCAGAAAACGCAAACCAACAGCTCCAGATTTCTCAAAAGGTTGGTGCGACTAAATCTGAAACGATCCTGGGAAGTTGGACAGAAGTTTGTCAGGCCCCAAGGCCCCAAGATCCGGTGCTTTAAAGCCTAGTCTTCCTCACCAAATCCCCTTAAGTATCCTTAAGTATCCTTAAGTAACATAGACCCAGAATCGAATCTGGAAGACTATTGTTCCCAGGGTCTAAGTTAGGACGCGGGCACAGTCGGCCATAAATTGAGGCATCCCCCATGGTCCAATGGTGCAGGCATCGGCCATTGCCTTCTTGTAATGTCCTGGGCTCGCCTTCTCGCCTGCCCACGACGCGAGAAGCGCACTGGGGTTGGTCCTTACGTTACCATCTTCGAAACCAATGGCACATCACTCATCTAAAATGAGGATAATGATGGGACATACTCATGCCTAGCATCTAATCATCACAACACAAGGCACGCGCATACTTGGGTATGTGTGCCTGCCAAAGCACCATTTGGAATCACTTGAATGGCTCCATCCAGTGTCAATTTCCTTCTCGCTATCTTTTTGGGCTACAGGACGCTATATAGGGACATTTTTTGAACCCTCAAAGGCGGAAACCCGGCATCCAATCTTTTGCTCGCAACAAGTAAAGGAGTCTTGTCAATTTCATGCATACAGGTCAGTTGTCAGCATCTGAATTGCAACCCACAAGAGCCATCCATGAATCGTTTGGCTGTTGTGGTCCTAGTTGTACAGCCAAATGTTGCCATCCAGTGTCGGGCAGCGCCAAAATCTATGCCAGCCAAGACACCAGACTTTGCTCTGTGTCTTGGCAGATCCCTACCCTCAACTCACATGAGGCCAGCTGAGATCAGTGCTCCAGCACCAACGAGGTGATTTAGACCTCGCCAGCATCTGGGCACGTCTGACTCTTGAGGACCACGCGCGCATCGAACGGCTTCATCACCTCGGCCATCCCCTGAAAGGACGGTATCAGCCCATTAAGCCTGGCAGAAACATGAAACAGAAACCAACAGGACTTTGAGCATTGATCAAGAGCACCTGATCAGTATGGTTTCATGCCAGTGGATTATGAAGGTTCCTTATGCCTTAGCAAAATCTACGCATAAGCCACCAGGATTCCCCTTCTTCTAGCCTGACAGGATGGACAACGCATCATATCAAGGCACATTCACGATGACATGGTCCTGATCCGGGCAGTACATCACCTGCTCCAGAAGATGAAAAAGCTGCAAGATGCTGCAAAATGTGCTCAAATGTTTCAAAATATGGCAGTGTGTCAAAACCTTGTACCCCTGGTGAACATCAAAATAGCTGGTAAATGGATGTTCATCCCCCTAAAAATGGTATGTATAGGTATTGATCCATACCCATATCATCTGTGAATTTTGGTACCCAGAATTCATGACACCGCCACGTTTCTTCCCTTCACTGACATAGGCTCAAAACAACACCCGGTCAGGGCCTTATACTCCAGGCCCATAGCGCCAATGCCACATCCGTTGTCGTTCTCAATGGTGATCATATTGTCACTGCCTCAGTATGTGCTCTGGGGGGTAGAGCTTAGAGGCTTTAGGTATTGTATGTGCCTTGGGGTCACGCAAAGCAAAAAACTCCACGGTGGAGGACAAAGATCGAACCATCGGGATCTACACCACTAAATTTTGGATATCCAATCCACGTGACACCACTTTCATTATATGCTGATAACCATTCTCCAAATCAAACATGGTCTCTCGATGGAACCCACCGTGTCCAAGTGGCTCTGGAATTGAGCACCATCGCACTTCCCTGACACTGCACCATCCGCATGCATGTTCACCACGCCTGCAAGCTGAACGTGGAGAAAAATTTCTAGGAGAATACTTTCCAAAGATTCGTGGAACCAGCATATTGATGCCAAAAAACGCTGCTAATATCCATTGGATCTGTTTAAGGCAAAACGATACTGGCCATATCTGGCCATCTAAATGGATCAAAATGATGGACCCAGAAAACAATGTGAATTCACCACAGGGAGACCGAAAATTCCTTTCCTTCCAACATATTTCCATGCGGCCAGGCTTTGGAGATTTGTGACATTGTGGACATTTGGATGTGCGGGACCAAGGAATCTCTGGTGTGTTTATTCACCCATATATCTGATGTATATCCCATTGTGTCTGTATGTATATACATATATATAGGGCTCAGCCTTGTGTTTTTCTGACGCATGACTGTAGGTTTTTCAGCCTAGGGAGACGAGTTGTCTGCCCACGGCTGCCTCAGTTTTCATCTCCTTTTGAGATTCCTTCTTTGTGTGAA
>Ga0126342_10000508_pt1 | contig 43164 bp, 32 predicted proteins | sample Cyp1metagenome_FD_92528 | JGI IMG/M metagenome (GOLD analysis project Ga0126342, IMG submission 92528) | Coral microbial communities from Lord Howe Island, Old Settlement Bay, Australia - Cyphastrea 1 metagenome | ecosystem: Host-associated > Invertebrates > Cnidaria > Coral ...
CGAGAGGAGGAGGACAACGAGAGGAGGAGGACGACGAGAGGAGGAGGAGAGGAGGAGGAGAGGAGGAGGAGGAGAAGGCAACTTAGATAAAATCTAACAACCCTCACCTGGCAGGTGGGGAAATATTAAGGTTTTTAATTTATTAATAGGGTCCGCATCGAAATCCAATTTTTGGCAATATTTTAATTGAGTTATAAAAGGAAATTTAATTGATTTTGAAATCGGAAAAACAAGTTTTTATTATTAAGGTTTTAAATTTATTAATAGGGTTCCCTAATAAAAATACCCCCCTAATAATAAAAACTACCTGAGGTGTTTATTATTTGGGGGGGGTTATTATTAGGGCGAAGGGATTATATATACATATTGTCTGGCCATGGGGCCATGTCTAAAGGAATATTTGAAACAAGAAAACCAATAATATTTTAGACACATCTTCAAACATCTACAAGCAACACTGTTTAGATTGTTTGAAACACTGTGATTTTTGCCTAATAGTATATCATACTACATAACCTTAATAAACAATAAATCATATATAAAATATTTATAATCTAAAGACACTATATCAGTATATACAATGTCTATACTAGCTATACTGGTTGGTGGTTTCAACACCTCTGAAAAAAAAAACAAATAGTCAGTTGGGATGATGAAATTCCATGAAATTCCCAATATATGGAAAGTCATAAAATTCCATAGTTCCAAAACACCAATCAGTATGTATATATATATATTATCTAATACAGCATTATCTTCCCTATTGGTATAAATGGCCATTCTACACCATGAATAATGTTTCTTGTTGGCTCTACCACAGATCAGCTAGTTCTATACTAGCTATATGAATACAGTACTATGATCCCATTAAAATGGCCATAGAAATAGTTGATTTACCCATTAAACATGGTGATTTTCCATCAGTGTGTATATATATATACATACCCTCTGGTTATTTCACATAGCCATGGAAAATCACCATGCTATTAATAGGTAAACCATCTATTTCTACGGTCCATCTATACCATGGCTATGTTAGTCATAACCAGAGGGTAATGTTCAACCATTAAATTGTGGTGGTTGGTGGTTGGTGGTTTCAACCCCCCTGAAAAATATGAAAGGATCATAATCCCAACTATTGGGGAAAATAGAACATGTTCCAAACCACCAACCAGCAGATAGTTTAAGGCTCAGTAGTTTTTAAAAATTGTGATTTTCCATAGCTATGTTAAATTACCAGAGGGTATATATAATCGACTCTACATAGGCCATGTTTCTTCGTGTAGCTTCTGGTCCCTCGGAGCGGCGGCACCTCGGAGTGCTTTTCATCTTTGGCCTCGCGGCGCTAGGCCGCGGCGCGGAGCGGCGCGGATGGGTCGTCAACGGTACACCACTTACGACTGGGTGTAGATATATGGTACCATAGCCACTATAGCTGGTTTCCTAGTAGATATATGATTATATGATATTATATGGAGGTTTCCTAAACTCAAGGTACCCAGCTAGCTGGTTTATTTCAAGGAAAATCCCACCAAAAGAATGGATGATTTGGGGGTACCAATGGGGTTATAAACCAGAAAACATACCCTAGGCCCTAAACTAACATTAGATGTGGAAAATCCATGGTTTCCTGTTATATGGTTGGTATTCCACATCTTTTTGTATGTTTACAGGAGGGTACCCCCCTGGTAAGTTAGCATAGCTATCGAAAATCACCATTTACAAAAATAGGTGAATCGTCGAACTAAATGGGCCGCTTTCTATTGCAATTTGTTAAATTGCCAGAGGTATACCTCCCTGCATCTAGCTCAAAATCAGCTGATGATATAAGGATGATACAAAACATTCTAAGACATGTGGATTGAAACTGGTTTCACTCCGAAATACTCCGAACGCAAAAATCAAATCAGAGTTGTTGTGGCATGAAATGACATCATTCCACCCATGAAACTGGCCGAAGACAGACTCATTCACCAACTATTCCCCAGAGAATGAACCTAACATGGCACTGCTTGTGCAAGAGGCCCTTCAGACTGGTTTCTCAAATTTTCATTAAACTCACACATCATTGGATTGGTGGGAAAATCTACAGGAAAACCCTATAATTGGTACTAAAAGCTTTACTGGTTGGTGGTGCAATAACCATCTTGAAAAATATGAGTTCGTCAATGGGAAGGATGACTATCCCATATATGAAATGGAAAATAATCCAGTCATGTTTGAAACCACCAACCAGCAGATAGTTTCCTGATTCCTTTCCCTTCAACCAATCGACAATACAAAGAGTGTCCCATGGCGTCAACGGAACCCTTGTAAGAACTAAAAACAAACAAGCATTGTTTGATGTTCCCCTATTTGGGTACTAAACATCCAATTGGCTACTAAAAACATCTAAAAACTAGAATTTTATCTTCATATGGGAGTGACTGAAAATTAGGTACCCCTGAATCTGCTCATTCATCGTCATTTTCCCATATGTTTCCCATATTTTCCCTATTAAATGATGACCGCAACTGATGGTATACCACATCGTCAGACACACCCGGAGTTCCAGGTCTCGGAATGCCAAGTGGATGATGGTAATCTAATAGCTACTCCAGTTCACAAATATGCTGAAAGTCAATGAAAGTCAAGGGTGGTTACCCTCTGGTAAGCTAACATAGCTATGGACAATCAGCATTTTTATAGGTAAATCAACGAACTAAATAACAGATCTTCAACAGCTATGACAAATTACCAGAGGCTATATGTCCACATCAGTGTTCCACTGACATTAGTGTTTGCCAATGATTAACATGTAACAGGATCCAGCTAATGCGTCCTCCACTATCCTAAGAAAAATAGCTGAACTAAGGCTATTTAAGGATTACACAGCTCTTACTAGCCCTTTTTTTCTCCAATGACCTCACAGGTCATCGGTCATTTTCTACGGGGAGGATCATCCCAGTCATTGGTACTCCATGAAGCTCCAACTGGATCAGTGGATCAGACCACTTATGGCTTGCCAGTTTAGTGAGCTATGGCTATGGCTTCCCATAATCCCATTGCTGGGGGGTAAACCATGATAAACCTCGATTTGTTGGATGCTTTTTACGGCGTTGACCACATGAATATCTTGTGTTTTACCAACGAGACATGTCACGCAGCAGTTACGATATGTTACGGTCACCAATTTCATCACCACCCCATATCAGCACCTACCCTTCGGTAGTTTAACATGGTTATAGAGCATCACCGTTTTGAAAACCATCGATCTCTCCCTAGATCATGGCTGGAAAGCGAATGACTTTCCTCGAGATCCTCAAGAGTTTATGAGGGATATTGGTTAGATACACAACCCATATCATCATTTCAGTTGGTTAAATACCCATGATATCCCAAAAAAAATCATGTTACATCATTTTGGTTGATTCCCAACAAAATCGCTCCTCCAAGGCCCAGGTGTTGAAATAACTCGTAGGACCCTGGAAGGCGCTGCCATCCGACGCGAAGTATCGCACCGTGCGCCCGTCCCTGCGAGCTCCAGATCTGGAGAAAACAGATGAAATCCAATCTTTAATATGGTTGTAGCCGTTCTGCATCGTGTTCAGGGCTACTATAGATCAATAGTATGTATGTATATATATATTATTTATATATATATTATACATACATATAATATGTATAGATATCACATATTCATACTCGAAAAACAAATAAACAAAACAACAAATCAAACTAGCCATCCAGTCACTTTTCCCCACTGACATGCAACATCGACCTAAGAATTTCCACTAAAATGGGCATGATCATGATCCACTTGGCAAAATTGGATGGCTATCGCTCCACCGCACCTTTCTGTTCACCCGATTTTATAGCTACCATCTGGTTATTTAACATAGCCAAGGAAAATCACCAGTTTCAATAGGTGAACCATCTATAAATGGGCCATTTTCCATGGCTATATTAAATAACCAGAGGCTACCCCGAAAAATCGCTGTTGAATGTGTTTGATCCAAGTGTTTCGCGGAGGTCGACTGGTCGTATTATTCCAATGTTTTGATCAGTGATAATTTGCCAAAACTTTGATGTTGTTTCCAGATTTTGAACGGAAACACATGGAAAAAAAATGAACAAACACATATTCTCCTCACATCTCAGCTACTCATGAAGTTTTCTGAGGCATTCCAGAGTAAGCTCACCACTCTGTTGGAAAATAAGAACCTGGATGACTCAAGGACAGAGCAAATATGTTGGTTCAGCCTCTTTGCAATTTTCTGGCCACAAATGCGCCAGAATCTGTCGCACGCAACATAGCAGGTGTTCCCAATGTTAGGCAACATAAAAAAAACAAAACAAAAAATAACATACACAAACTAATTACTTTTCTGCTCCATGTATATCCATGGATGACTAATATTTACTAATATGACTAATATCAATACATATCACTGGGTCCTGCGTCATGGTTTGGGGAACAAGGCTAGATGGAACTCTTTGCCATGACCAATTGGGCTACCGTCATTGGGAATGGTTTGTAGTTTCATATGTAGCAACCCCGTCACCAACAAAAATGCAAAACTTACAGATTTAATTATCTTATAGTTTGGGGGGATACTACATATGAAACCATAGAATATAATTAACTGATAGATTCATCTGTGCATCTTTTTTGAGGGATAATTAATGATAATTATACCATCCATGACCATCCATGACCGTCCACTACCCACAGATCACCCGGACTGACCCTGGAACCGTGCCAAGTGACTTGTGCGCAATGCCAAAGGTTCCCTCGAAGTCACCGATGCGCCAGTCACCTGAAGCGCCAGTCAGCTTGAGTCGAGTTGAAATCTTAGCGACTTGGAGGTACCTCTTGAGATTTCTGCTATTTGGGTGCGTCTAAAAATGGCTAACCAATCGGGATTTAAAGGTACCCTATCAGACAAATCCATTTAAGGTGTACCCATGTGGACCGATGTGTCATGTATTGAAATACCCACGATCTGCGATCGGATCGTAATCTTTGGTTCCTATGACGTCTTGAAGTATTCCACAAAAGTGTGTGAGGATTTTCCATGGATCCGGTGTAGAAATGCTGACCAATAACAGTTCCAAGATCCGTTTTTGGTTGCTTGCACAAGGTCGTCGAACGTACCATATTTTGATTGCTGACTCGCATGATTGCATCATAATCCTGCAACCTGAGCGACCTCATTTTTGAACATGCTTGACTATTTTGACGTAGTAGACCGAACAATAAAACCCAGGTGTTACAGTTGTTCCTCTCCAAATTGCAAGTAGTGTTGGTATGGTTAGTAAATGTTAGGAATTAGTGGAGCTATCACATTAATTCACATTACTCTTCAAACTCAAGCATCTAAAAAAAGTATCATTCACTATGACTATGCAAAAATCTCGCCATAAACCCTACACCGAGACAGCCCTTTTTAAAAGCGCTCCGCCGGCTCTCTCCCGCCTAGTTGGATCCAGGACTTGCCCATGGTGATCCCGACCTCAAGGCAGCAAATATTGATATGGTTGATTACCCTCTGGTAAACTAACATAACTATGGAAAATCACCATTTTTAATGGGTAAATCCACTATAAATGGCCATTTTCAATAGCTATGTTAAATTACCAGAGGGTATGTGTTTTTTTTTTTACTAAGTTGGTTATTATGGTGAATTATAACTTATGGTACTTATGGTTGTTACTATAACTCAACCTAATGCATCACATGTTTATTTTGTTTAATGGTGTTTAATATGAACTTATCTATATACGTTTATCTGCTATCTGATATTCTGGTGTCCCAAACATGCAAACCACACCAATTTCATCCCTGTAGCTGGCGTACCGACTTGATCTTGAGTGTAGAAGAGCGTTCTTTCGCATCTGTCATAAAATCATAAATTAGCCTTTACAGCGTCATGGGAGTTCTGTACATACGGACAGACCATCCAGAGAAACTCTACATAACAGAAACGGTTTCCATTAATATGCTATGATAAATATGTTTATATGTTTATTTATTGTGACTCCAAACTCCAGACAGTTCATGTCATTCATAATGTAATTATTTATGTTCGCAAATATTGTGGGATATGTGTGATTAAACATTACATTCACTTACTCTTGCTGTTCCATTCTTTACTATGTTTTAATGTGGGTAAAACAATAATAAACCACTCCCCAGTCTTCACCATTTTTATAGGTGGTATAATCTTACCATTCCCAGTCATGGCTGGTGTATGACATTGTTTTACCCACATTAATCACCATTAAACCATCATTAAAACACCATTAAGCACCATTAAATCAGGTTAAACCCCCCATTAGTCACCATTAAATCACCATATCATCCCCATGAGTTGTTGACCATTATTGAGTGTTTTACTTGGAATTTCCCAAGTCATGAAAAAAGTCGTCCAAGCTGCGCAGGAGCCGAAGATGCTTTGAATCGGCCCGCAGTGGAACTCCGAGTATCGCAGGGTGTAGAGGATACCATGGTAGCCACTCAGTCCTGACGGAGCGACTAGGCGAACTCAGCCAGCTGACTGTGAATCAGAGCTTGTTTCATATCAAGGCTTGTTTCATACCTGCCATACGGCTCCCCAAATGAAGACATCCAGTACTAAACATTTGGGGTTCGTTTGATGGATACGTATCTGATATTAGAGGCAAGTGATGGCAAGTATTGCAAAACATGATCCTTAATAACCATACGTGCCATCATCTGCCGCACCACGATATTCAATATTTGACATCCCACATCAAGTGGTGAAGGATCATGCGAAATGTATCAATAGCTCCCAACAATTACTATATGCCAACAGTCGATGAATCAATGCAAACCTATAGCGAAACACATGCTTGTCAATTATATAAGAGACTAGAATTTATAGTCATGTCTACCATAAGTCCGATTTACTATACTTAAACACCAACTTGCCTGTCGCCCGGGAGCCCCTTCCTGTGATGATGGTATTCATTCCCAAGCAATGTTGTTGTTCTTTAAAAAACAATTTTATTTGCTGATTAGGTCTTGAACATATCTCACTGTTTAAGAAGTATACCCTCTAGACTAGAAATTCAATATTGCTGTTGAAAATAATGTTTTGAAGTAGGTATTCTATAAATAAATGAGACATGTTCCATAGCTATGTTAACATACCGCAGGGTAGTGAAGAAGGTCTGCACATGTCACTTTAGGAGTGATGCAGTTTGGACAAGCCTGCGCGCATCACTTTTGAATGGTAACGGATTGACAGGCATATAAACTACTCAGTTTGTACATGTATACATATATATATATATATCTATACTGTACTACTCAGAAAAATGTCATATCTATCTTTTTGGTGGTTACCATAGTCAACTATATTTATACTTTATATAAATATAGTTTGTAAATGTTTGTAAGCCATTGGTCCATTGGTAAAATAAAAATCTATAATTAATAAGTTGAATACTTTGTGTACAAGTTCTGGTTTCTTTAAGGTCAAACCGTTGAACTCATGATTTGTTCAACCATCCACTAAACAAAAATAAATGTATACACATACATGTACAATAATTAGAATTCCTGTATATATATATACATATTTTTTTAAAAAAAAATCTACAGTATAACTTATCACTGTTCATAATTTGTAATCTGTCCATAGATCAGTTCCAACCATTGGACTACAGGTAGTACTTTTTTGGCTAGGAAACATTTGCATAGAGAAATTTGTTTTTTCAGAAGATGCCCTTTATCAACCCATTGACCGAACTTGCTAGGGATGATAGCCCTTATTCATACAGTAAAATCAAGGCGCCAGGGATTGGGGGTTTATGAATCTCTCCATCATTTCATTCCCAGTTCGGTGGGCCAATCTAATCCAACCCAGCCATGTCCTCCTGATTTCATCTCGTTCCAACCTGAGCTCAACAGAAACATCGAATTGGAGTGGGGTTTTGTACAGAAATGGAATGTGACCCGTTTTTGTCGGAATTGGAATATTCTGTAGATGCGGAAATTATATTGCTCAACAGAAAAGATAATCTTTTGGAGTTGGGAGTACATGCGGCAATTTCAGACAAAGCCATGTTGGAGGTCCAATGCCTCTAGTGGAGATGATACTCCGGAAAAAAAAAAAAAAAACCTACCAACCAGCTAATCTGATTGGTGGTTTCAACCCCTGAAAAATATGAAAGTCAGATTGGATCATCATCCCAACTCTTGGGGAAAATAAAATTCATGTTCCAAACCACCAACCAGCAGATAGTTTAAGGCTCAGTAGTTTCTTGGTGGGACCTTCTGGGTTGAAAGCATTCTCCTCTGGTGTTTGAGACTATGGAAACCATAAATGATGATTACGCAATGGTTATATCTGCCTATTAAACTTGGATAAATTGGTGATTTTCTATAGCTATGTTAAATACCCAGACCCAGAGAGTATGTTGAACTATAGGAAGTATGATATTTGATCGCCAGGTACTTGGTGATGTATCTCATGACCTTGCTGGGAATGATAATGCCAATCATAAGGAGGTTCCTAAAACGGGGGGTGCCCCAAGTCACCATGGTTGTTTCAATACTAAGATGGTCATCCATGACGACTGGATGATTTGGGGACACGCTGACACGCCTTAGAACACCTCTGATATATAACGGGTGGAATGTTGAACATCCAGGCAACTCATAATTTCGTGAACAAGTCTGAGAACTATTTCACTATCAACCCCACAGCTACAGAATTCCACAAACTTCTCGGGTACAAATGCCTATGATTATCGCAGTCTAGTAGCGGTGGCATATAGTGACATACATTCGGAAATCAAACTTGGCAATTGAAACATCTCCTATGCATACAGGATGGGGCCCCCCATTTATAAGTTAATTAGTTAATAAACCCCATTAACTATAGTTGTATCTACCATAAACCACACTTAAGCTAGTTATAAACCAACTTAGCTATCGTTTGGGGGCCCCACATTGTATAGATTCTATAGATGATTCTTCCATTTTTCAGCCTCCCTTTCTTATGATTTTCGGACACAAAAGCGAGTCTCGTGAGGGTCATCCTCTGGTAGACTAACAGAGCAAACTGGAAAACCATATTTGTTTTAACGGTTAAATCAACTATTTCTATGGCCATTTTCAATAGCAAACTGTAAACGTTTACCAGGGGGTAATGGATAGATAAACCGGGGGTCATGGATAGATAAACCCCTGCTAATGGTCTGATGGACTCATGATTCTCCCTCAGTATAGGTGTATTACTGTCTGTATAATCCAACTCTTGACCAGGACGCATATGTAAATTGTTTGCAAAAACACCTACACCTTTAGTGATCACCACGTTGCTTAAGTCCTCCTGTTCCGCATCATGCCGCAATCCAAAGCTTTGCTGCCTTAGCCCCCTTGATTTGTGCTTAAAACATGTCAACAAAACACTAGATATCCCAATATATTATCCAATATTTGACAGTTAAATCATTAAATCTCCATATAAATTGCTTTGTGCTTCACACCAGAAATTGCTTTTGCGGATGAGTTTTTTGCAGAGTTGGTCCAGTAACATAACCCCTGGTGAACTGGGCCCCACTGTGACGACGTTTGGGGTGAAGCAGCAAGGCTCCCCAGCCATCAAAAGCTGGTGAATGCTGGGGCCCCAAGTTCTACATTGCTTCAAAAACCACACAAATTGTGTAGCTATTTCTTCCATTTTTTTCCCAGTTATTGGAGTTGTTTTTACCAACTTAACTTTCGTTTGGGCGCCCCATTTTATCCCATTTTGTAGGTTTTAAATGATATTATATCATTAATTATATTAACTTATATTACCCCAACTTAATATTACCAACTTAGTTTTAGCTAGAAAATCCCTCTATTAACCCACCTTTGTGGCTTAGATATGCTGAAAAATCCCCAGCTTTCACCGAGTCACTGTAGTAGGTTTGCACCGTGTGCCCCGTAGAATGTTCCACCACAAAGGTATCGTCGTTCAAGGCACCCAATCGCCACTGGCCAATTTGGAGGAACCTCCGAAAAAACTACGGGAAGCCCCGTAGTAATGGTGAAATATGGTGAGTTAACCCATCAAAGAATTTTTGGAAAATGGATGAATATGGGATTTGACCACGAAGACCAAGGGGATTTATAGTTGATTTAGGATAGCTAAGTTGGTTGATGACTATAGGCAAACAAGGATTGATGGTGGATATATCCATATTTGATTGATTTACAACATTTATATAGTATAAACCAACTTGCAATTGCGGGGCCCCTAAATGTGGTGCGGATCGTTCGAAATTGATGGTTGCGTTGAGAAATTGATAGCGTGTTTAAACCACCAGGTTATGCCCCGTACTTTGAACCAAACTCTGAAACCCAAATGGTTGGCCGAGGGTACACCAATAGATCCTACAGATTCATACTGTACCTGACACTGCCTGACTCAATTAATATTTCACCAGCATGTCGTCTTTTTTTGAGGGATAAGGGTGGTCCGTGGGGGGTATCCCACTTTCAACAAGGTTATAACCCCACAAATATGAACCACTTAGCCGCCTTAGCCTCTGCTAATCAAGCATGTTTTCTAGAGAATCCTTCATTTTTGTAAGCGGTTTTCCAACTCAAACTGCCATCATTTCGAGGATTCAGCCGGCGGACCGATCACCATAGACCACTCCGGTGGCAGGACCAGTTGTTCCTTAGGTCATGGTGCTGGATTGCAGCCGCATGAGTAAAACAAAATCGTGAATCAGTAGGTCAACTGTGGTTGATTTCATGATCTCTACAGTTACCTGGCCTTCTTTTAACCCAGTTATATCTGGCGAAGGCCTTCTGTAAATTTAACGACAAATCGGTATCAGAATCCGGAGAATCATGTGACTCCCATGACAAATTGGGGATAACAATTTCAACCCTATCGGATTGCGGTCTGGTTTTGGTATCATCCTCTGTTGCTGTATGTCTTGATGTCTGCATGTGGCAGTGTGTCAAAACCCTGGTACCTAGTGAACCCCAAAATAGCTGGTAAATGGATGCTCATCCCCCTAAAAATGGTATTAATAGGTATTGATCCATAGCCATGTATGAAAAAATACATCAGCCAAGAAAAAGACAAATTTACATCTGCAACTTTTTTTTGGAATGACTTCTTCTTAGCTTCTTCGCGCTCTGCAGTTCTTTTGCCCCACTGTCACAGGGCGTGCAAAGTAGATGTGGTCCAAAATGAAAAGATCCAATAAATCAGGCTTTCTGGTAGGCTGTGCGTTCAATATTGGGGCAGGGATATAGGTCTTATATATACAGCTTGCATATATATATATATATATTATGTATAATATATATATATACATATGTATATATATACATGTGTATATATAATATATATATATATGTATATATATATAATGTGTATATATATAATGTGTATTTTTATATATATATGTATGTATTATGCCTTTTGGGTCCTCATTTCATCCCACCATGGTCTCTCATGTTGCAGCCCTCTTATCGATCGAAGGCTCGGTCCCACAACGGCCAGGGATTTCCTTGTTCGCCCCACCTGAAGTTGATCAAGTGGATCTACCCTCCAGTAAATTAACATAGACCCTGGCAGATAGGGGTTGGAAGATTAGTTTCCATTAAAAATGGGTGATTTTCAGGGTCTATGTTAATTTACCAGGGGGTAGGTCTGGGCATTTTCGTGTTGTTTTTCCGGATTTCAACAGAAGTGTATCTGGATCTGATACTTTCAAAAATTCGCTTTTTATCCAAAAAACATATCCAGAATGGGGAATATGACATAATAGAACCATCACCAATGAGCTATCAACCATCAAATGGAGATAGCTCAAATTCAATAGGGTTCAGAGGGTGCCCAAAAAATAAATGAATCAGCAACAACCCATGTTCTGATAATTACCATCTTGTTATTTAACATAGCCATGGAAAATCATCATTTTTAAGTTCGGTAAACCATCTATACATGGGCCTACGCAACAAATTCGACATTCAGTTTGCAACCCGACCAGACCACTACTCAGTGACCGTCCCAAACCTGGGATAGCCCTAGTTGCAAAGCATCTTAACTTATTGGGATATAAGTATAACTTATAATATAATAGATGGTTATCATTGGTATATACTATTAGTTATCATTATTCATCCCAATATAGATATACTATAAATATAATTGGTATAATGATGGTTATGTCAATTGGTATCAGTGGGATATACGTATAACTTCATCCACACCATTGTTCCACAGATATGGTGTTGATATCTTAAGGCACCAGGCTCGGTGTACCCCTCCAGTCCTGGCACTAAAACTTGGGGTTCATGTCCCTGGATTCACAAAACCCTAGGCTGTTGATCTTTTTATGTTGGTACCATTGAAGTATCAGAATGGTTTTATTACATATGGTTTTATGAATAAATATGGTCCTATCAGAATGGTCTTATATTATGATTAAATATCATCATGGATTTATCATGGTAGTACCCATAGGATCCATGTATGGTATATATGCTAACATGAAGGGGGTATATTGATGGGATCCATGTTACCATATATAGCATACATGGATCCTATGGGGTATAATAGAAAACATCGTACCCCTTAATGAAAACCATGGTATATTCCTCCGGGAACATCCCATTGCCACTGTGAGATCTGGGATCCACCAATCGGACCAATCGTCATCCCCAAGTTTGAGGCTAGGACGGCTAGGTCTCCCGGAGATCACCCTGTAAAATGACCCCCACATGGTTTGTTCGGATGGTAATTGGCACATGAACTGAATGTTTTCAAGGCGCAAGGTCCGTTTTTATCGTATAATATACTGACAAACACTTACGACTCAGAGTAATTAGTAAGTATAGATGTGAAAAGCATACTATGAGTTGTACTTAACACTATTGTAAGTATAGGTATGTATATACTAACAAACACTTAGTTACTTCTATTGTCACATACTTTTCTATATCCAATAGGTTGTTCTCATCGTTGCCCAGGAGCAAAGTGCCATCAGAGCGGAAGCATTGAATCACTCGCACAGTCTCACCAATCTGCCGTAGCGCCACGGGGGTGAGACCCCAGGCACAAAAAATGGAAGTGAGAATGGGGATTCAAATTCTATATATTGTAAAACTATAGTTATATACATATATATATATATATATATTATATATATTATATATATATATATATGTTATATTATACATAACCATCGGATGTGCACATGTCAGCACCATGGAAGCACGTTCCCTCAAGAGTCGAACCCCGAAGCTGTGTATCTGCTGTCGAACCCCAACAGCAACAAAGGGAATTGTTTAAATGAAAAGGACACACAAAACAGAATAATTAGACATGTTTTTGTTATTTTTTGGTGGTTTTCTAGTTCTATTGAGTTTACTTAAGCATATTGCGGTTGCTTTACATATCTCACCACTGTTTTCACGATTGATACCGTAACTGTTTGTCCCATTTTCCACTGCGGGTTTCGTCCCGAACTCCTTGCCTAGTTATGGGGATGACACCAATCACATCCAATGCCCCACTACCCCTCACTTCTGCATGGAACCCTCGGGCAAACAAAGAGAGACGTTAAACAATCTTTCACAGCTGGTTTGATCCTTAAAATACCATCTGGTAAACGTTTACATAGCGAACTGGAAGATCACCATTTCTAGCTGGGTAAATCCACTATTTCTATCACCATTTTCAATAGCAAACTGTTAAATTACCAGGTAAATCCAATTAAATCCAATTAAAGCCCATTAAATCCCATTAAATCATGGTGAAATCCCCCATGTTTCATGTTAAATTACCAGAGGGTAATTGCTTGGTGTTTTTCCACCCGATTCTGATGTCACTAGTTGAACCACTGTAACTTTTTCTGCCAAGCACTTGGGGTTTCCCAAGCACTGCCGGCCGTAGAAGCCGTGAAGCCTTCGGAAGTCGAACATCTGGCTGATCCCCCAGCCAAGCATACCCAAATCTGCTGTTTTAAAGCAGCTTTTTTGCTAGAGCTTCCCAGAAAATGAGACCGGAACATACCGGAACTACTTAAATATAGGAAAAGCTGGATTGTAGTTTGGCTTGGAATTACTATTGTAAATTAGCAATCTATTCCACTACCATACCTAATCTATTCCATTACCCTTACCGCCTTACCCATCCCACAGCATTTCACCCAGCATGAAAGCCTTATGGCTGAGGGTGAAGTGTCTTCCATCACCATCTCCCAGTCGAAAATTGCCAATTTGGATGAAGGCACTTCCTCGGTCGAAGATTGGGCTAGTCAGTTTGGTGGGATGAACAAAATTTAGGAAAGGAGAAACATCAGCCGACCATCAGCCGCAGCAAACAAAATCCGCTAGTCATCTCCAAGTGCGGAGAGAAAGGCTCCAACCATTACCGTTTGCAACGAAAAAGGCTAGCTTCCACCTACAAAATTAAAGCAACAACGGATTGTAAATTCACGACATTGGGTACCCCATTGTCCTTGCAGTAACATCTGGTGAGTGTGATCGCTTGGTCCGACCATGGGGATGGGTCAAAACCTATGATTATAATCCATGTGCATCTATAAATCATGGTATCTTATAATATAAACATATTTATGGGTCCTCATGGGTCCTCCATAAATGGAATTCTTATATAATATATATATATATATATATATTTGTGTATATACATATATAATTGCATGAACATCCATAAATCCCAGCTATTTTGGTCAGGTGCCAGGGTACCCTGACCGGCACTTTTTGGTCCCATTTTTCATCCCATGGCAACGGGCCCCCTTCGCACGCCGAGGTTCCAAATGTGATCCCTGAGGGAAATCCCTGACGGAAGTTGGTGATCCCCGACCCACATTGGCTTTGGACATGGAAAAAGATACCATCTGCTGGTTGGTGGTTTCAACCCCTCTGCAAAAATATGAAAGTCAGTTGGGATGATGAAATTCTCAATATATGGAAAAAAAAGTTCCAAACCACCAACCAGATCTGGTCATGGAAAATTCCTTATACATGGAGGTTTATAGCTGGGAACATCATCTGTAAAGGGGCCATTTTCCATAGCTATGTTAAAGAACCAGAGGGTAAGTTTAAGGCTTCGTGAAGGGACATTAACAAAAACATCAACCCTCAGTTGCGATGTTCTAGGACCCGCGCTGGTTTTGGGTAGTACATTTGGGGCTAGCAGCCTTAGCGTTCTGTGATATGGCCTCTATGTGATACAGGATACTAAACATATCGGTGTTGGAAGAAACTTATCAAGTACGCTATAGGGAAATATAGGAAAACGATTCTGGCACGTGAACCATAACAAAATACAAACAAAATGCTACCTCACATGAAGCCACCTTTGTAACAGTAACATAAGATCACGGTTGATTGTTTGTTTGCTAAAAGCGTGAACAAATACGATTACTGCCTCTTGTACTATTTTTTTTGCAACATCTATCGTAGCTCATGTGCAGTATAGTTGACACATCATCTTGGATTTGCCTAAGGAACCTTAGAAAAAAACAACAAACAACATGCCCTATAGATTCCCCAAGGCGTGGATTTCCATGTATTTCCACTATCAGCGAATCCTACAGTATTCCATGACATATCCCCTGATGGTTAAGCCCAGCTCGCAACCTTGGGCCGATGCCAGGCGCTGTAGTCCTTAGATCCATTGCTGGTCGGGAAGGGATCCATAATTTATAGGACGATTGAATCTTATGACTGCAAAGCATAAAGGAAAATGATGGAAAAATGATGGACAAATGATGGAAAATGATGGAGTTTAGAGTAAAGAAAGGAACGTGGGATGGTTTCGCATGTTGAATCATGATAGGTAAGTGTTCACCATGACAACGGTTGGATTTTTGCTGCATCTATCTGTAGTTGGGGCAACATAAACCAACGTGTAGTCGCAGAAAATCACAATGACTTATCTTATCCCTTGATTGATCGCAGATTCTCACTATGGCGCGTGGTCCCTGAGTCAGGAAGCCTATAGAGGCGACCGAGCCATGAACAACTGCCCCTTTTTTTCCCATCCCATTTTGCTTTTTCGAAAGGTAGCCCGCCATGGCTTGTTATTATCTGCAATAAACATCAATCAACATCAATAAACGAGGTATTCTCAACCCGCTGTAACCAATTAGCCTGGTGCCCAGTGATCGCCAGTGATCGCTGTCGCAGATCCGGTCCCCAAAACTTTTCTGCAATCGTTTCTCCACCAATCGTTTCAAGACCAGACTGGTTGGTGGTTTGAAAATTGGATTTTAATGGGATTTCCATGGTTAATAATGGTTAATCATGATCAATCATGGTTAATGGTCTGGTTGGTGGTGCAATAACCATCTTGAAAAATGATGGAGTTCGTCAATGGGAAGGATGACATCCCATATGAAATGGAACATCAAAAATGTTTGAAACCACCAACCAGAAGATGTTTCAAGTTGGTCTTCGCAACCCTCTCTGTTTGAAAAAGTCCAGCAGGTACCAGTCTTCGCGGTCAGGAGTCCAGCAGACGTGTCCATTGTTAAAATCAACGTCACAGCAGCGACGGACGTTTGAAACCCTATGGCGATGGGGTAGACGGAAACAGTATCGGAAACAGTATTAAAAAATAAACACATAAACAAAGAACAAAAATAGCTTGCTGCTTGCTATGTTTTTTTCACAGAAGTTGTATCATACAAATTGGAAATCAACAAATAATTGTGTTTTTCTTTTTTTTACGTTTCCATCCATTATCCTCTGAAAATTGCAAATCTTCAGTCGTGCCACCAAACGCAATTTGTTTATTTCTTCATTTATAGCCCCATGTATATATATAATTATATTCACCAAGAAACCTAACAGTTAATCTGGTTTCAAACTCAATTCATCCCATGTAAATTGACCATTTATAAATGGGTTATAACATGTTATAACCTAGAACTATAGTTGAACAGGTCGTAATCAGACTTACTACTCACTACATGGGGTGATCCTCCAAACAACTAATTGAGCCATTCAAAATACATCAAAATACTAATTGGTTGATAGGTTTCCCTACTATGGGCTAGTCCTTAAAAGCCCAAGTCATTTATTCAATAAATTTCAATAACTCATTTAGCTCCCCATGGTCCTTGGGAGAAGGCCCCCACCAAGCATCTGTGCGTCCAGAGATCATCACCCCATCCGCGCGGAAGATTTGCGGCGTTTGACCGTCCTAGTGCCGCTTGTTTCGGGACAAGTGAGATTAAGATAGATTAAGCCCATGGAAATACAGATTCAATAAATTGGTTCAATATGATTTGATTTGAGTCAACAAAAATTGGGATTGAATCAACTAATAGTGGCATTTCACCAACATACAAAAAACATCAAAAAACAATAAAAAACATCAATCCATTACAGGTAAACCATGGTTTTCTTTACCCCTGAATATAGGCTGAATATCTTGGGAGTTCCAATTTCGGCATACGGGTGGTCACATCATCCATATAGTCAAGGTGCGAGACATGCCCGAAACAGGGACCTGACCGTCTGACCTGGGCCTTCTTTGTTGAACATCCAGGTCTGGAATAGTCCAGGAAGGAACTAAGGAACCCCCTAGAGACGAAAGTTGGCTGGCAACTTGCAACTATGATAACCTGAATTTATGGTGGCTATATCGGTAGTTGGGGTTCAATTCAACTTGTAAATTGGGGGCGCCCTTCCTGTTGTATCTAGAAATTACCCAACTGGAATTCTGTATTGAATTTTGACATATGATAAAACCATAAATTTATATAATATGGTACAATGATATAATGGTCCTGCAAACAAAACAACTGGTTACTATGTTCCTTCATGGCAACACATATGGTTCCATGATTCAATTTTTCACCCACTCTGCCATGCTGATCCCGCTGGCCAATCCCACTGGCCACAGTGGCCACGCACCTGATGCGAGATACTGAAGTGTGTCTCATCAATGGCCGCCAAACGCCACTTGCCAAGCCTCGGGCTGTCCCATTACAGCCATTGGTAAGGGAAGAAACGACCAGCTTTGGAGATGGTCTTATTGTTCTTAGCGTTTAGTTACAACCTCCATTTTCTCATTGGTTTTATTGATATATATATATAATTAATTATATATATAGTATAATAAATAATATAATGATATATATAGATATAGATGTCGATGAAGCATGAACATGTTCAAAACCCAGCAAATACGTTGGCAGGAGAATCACCCCATGGGGATACGCCTAGTCTCTAAAGGATGCGAAGACCAACCAAGATATTCGAGGACTTTGGACTCCAGTTTTGAACAAGCCCTGTCTGATCCATGCCACCTATATTTTGACTCGCATCTCTATAGGGATATGTTGTGATATGTTATGATATGGTTTTGTGTATAACGTATCATGACATATCATATAACAAGGGATAATATCTATAGGGATTATTATGATAATCTCCATAGCGATTATTATCACAAGATTTAGGATGTGAAAAAAAAGGATAATCATGTCTATAATACTCTATAGATATGGTATGATATGGCTGATAAAACAACTGAGGCTGAAATTGTGGACATAATGAAGATCTAGGTGCATATATGTATATATATATATGTAATTATATACATGTAATTGTATATATATATATATATGTAATATGTAGTTATATATAAATGTAATATGTAATTATATATATATATGTGTATATTTAAATATGTAGTTATACATATATGTATATATATATATAATAATATATATATAATAATATATATATATAATTACATATATACATATATATAAGTATATATATATGTAATTATATATAATTATATATATATTAAATATTATTATAGTATATATATATATTATATCTAATTCATGAGGATATTCAGTTTACAGCAATAGAAGAAGCAACAATAGCCTCCCCCATATGTTTGATTAACCTATAGGGAAATTAAACACATTTGGCAGCCGCATCCCAGAATTACAGTATATCAATGAACAAACATGTCCCCCACATTAGTTCCATCAAGTGAATTCTCCGGCATGATTTTAGTCATATAGATTACCCTCTGGTAAATTAACATAGACCCTGGCAGATAGGGGTTGGAAGACTAGTTTCCACTATAAATTAGTCATTTTCAGGGTCTATGTTTATTTACCAGAGGGTAACATAACTTATGTAGCAACATTGATTAAATTACATGACAAAACGACTATCCCCCGAAAAAAGTTGTCATGACATGATTGACTCTGTGGGCTCTCCGGCTCTGACTTGGAATCTCCCCCATGTGGTCATCCACGAGATTTCTTGGCTAATTACCCAGATATATCATGATAGATCATTTATGATTGTTTATGATGATTTATGATGATTCATGATGATTTAGATAGCAATAATTATCATGATTATGTTCCAGAACACAATCATGAATTACTACAGGGTATATCCATCATAAACCCTATAGTGGCTCTAAACGAAGCTAGCTAAGTGGGGAGCCACCACCTTGTTTGGATCCACACAAGTGGGGATGTTACGGGGACATTTCAATGATCATTTCGGGGACTGGGGTGCACCACCCATGAAGTTATATAATTATATAAGTATATTTCAGTATATATAATTTATATAAGTATGTATATATATAAATCCACCCAACTCTATAAATATATCAGTTCTAAACCCCAGTGACACACAGTGACACCGGCCAAAAACTTGGGCCGAGCTGCTCGATGAAGCGATCCCCAAAGCCACCGAAATTGGAACAGGCGCCGAAGGTCAACTCATCCAGGCCCTGGCATTAAAGGTGCACCTGGAAGTCAGCTATTTGATGATTAATTAATATACACTATATATGTATGAAATATGTATGATATGTATGTAATAAGATCATATGTATATATATATATATATTTATTTCATGTAATTATGTATACATATATATATAGAGTCTATTTGCTTATTAAACAATATACAAGTTTGTTCAAAGCTTGCATTAACATGTTCGCGCCGGACCAAAGCTTCGCCCAACCCAACGGATATGCCGGATCCGTGACTTAAATGTCTGGTCCGCAGAACAGTTTGGACATGTTTGGACCTGGGAGTTGTCTGAAAGATACGGGAAAACTACCACACTTTGATGATCTTTGATGGTTTATCATGATTTTCCCCGGTTAAAACCGCTATGATACGCAGGTATAGCCCATTTTCAGACACTCAACCCCTCAGCCCCTCAAATCAGAGCGCCTGACATTCCCAATGAGCACCAGGCAAGGCCATCACGCTGGACCAGTCTTGGCCTTGGAGTTTTCCATGTGGAATGGGAATCATTTTCACAGATATGTGCTTCAGCCAAATATGTCTAAATATGTTTAATATGTATATATATATAATTATATATATATACAAAAAAAAAAAACAAATATATGGGACTTACACCTACACCCACACCCAGAAGATGGGATGAAGTGGGATCAAACAAAAAAAACATGTTAAGTTCATACATGTTTATATTATCAATACTATTAATAAGCACACCGTAATTCATCAACGCCCACATTTCATGTTTTTTGGCAATACTACTTTGGGTGGGTTCCTCATTAATCAACATGGGTGGTCACCCCCTCAAAAACCACTGGAAAACCAGTGGAATCAACCCATGGTTGCCATGGGCATTTCTGATACTAGATCTCATGATTCCCATTCTATTTTTTTCTACCCTCTGGTAATTTAACATAGCTATTGAAAATACCCCATTTATAATTGATTTACCTATTCAAAATGGTGATTTTCTATAGCTATGTTAGTTTACCAGAGTGTAAATCTCATGAATCCAATTTTTGGTTTTGCTGCTCATGTGGGGTGAACACCTTCTCATGGATCTAGACCTTCTGCAGGGTTTATGCAAACATGGACAATGGCACCAAATCCCAAGGGGGCAAACATAGGGCTTTAATGGTTTAATCATAAATAACAATGAATATCATGAATGGAATATATATATTTATATATACATATTGTTTAAAAAATAATATGTTACTTATTTATATATATAATTAGATAAAAACCAAGATGATCGTCAAGTTAAAGCAAAGCCGTGTCTCTCCGTTATCCCGAGTTTGTTCACCATGTCGAGCCATTCCGAAGTTAACCGTCGATCAGCTCTTTGCAGTACAGTTCACAGCTGAATCGCGTGGGTCATCACTACCGCCACTTAAGGTTGGTTGTAATATGGCAATAGCCCCCCCATGAACAGTTTAAGATTTATATACTGTATAATATAATGGTTTAGACTCTAGTTATACTAGCTATATAAATATATAATTATTTATATATAATGATTGGCTTAGCCAGCTTGAGAGCCAATGACTTGCAACCCCAACAGCAATTCTGCAAGCCTTGAACATTGATCAACTAGCCTTTTTTCAATGGCAAATTATCCCCAGGCCCTCTGCAGAAGCATATTTCATGTATGGGCGTACCCGCAAATCATCCATTCTTGGGATTTTCCAGAAAATAAAACATCCAGCTATAGGGGTACCATGGCTTAGGAAACCTCTTAAATCTTGACTCAGGTCCGGCTCTCAGACTATGAAACCAATTGTTCAGTGCCCAAAATGCCCATAATCTCTGGTTGGTGGTATACCTACCCCACTGAAACATATGAAAGTCAGTTGGGATCATTATTCCCAATATATGGAAAGTCATAAAATTCCATGGTTCCAGTCACCACCAACCAGTCATGTTTTCCCTGGCGTCCAGTTGGATGAATCTTTCAACTGGAGTTTTAGTCGATTTCCCAAAAAGAATCCACCAACGATACCCGCTGTCGCTTGGGTCCAGGTTCTGGAATCACTGCTAGCATGGCTAGTACCATCCGACCTATGGAGACGGTCCATCCGAATGGCGAATGCCGCGGCTGGAAGGATGTGGCGATGAGTCAAAACGCTGAGGTTTTTGATGCCATGGATTCACCAGAAAATATGGCATTTTTGGGTGCATGGTATAATGCCTGGCATTCCAATCGGGAAAGGGATAAACCATGGGATTTTTAGGGGTACCCGGGGTACCTGAAACTTTTCAAATCAATGGCAATCTGGATCTGAAAATGAGGTACTCAATGCGGTACCATATTTTGGCCATACCAGACCGTTGTAAAGGGATGGTCATCGTACCAGAATCAACAAAAGCTACTCTAGAGATAACACAAGACACCCCTAATATTATGGACCCTGTGCACTAAATTACACTATAAATTCAATTGTTGTGCAAATTCCTACTAAACCATCGTTTCTAGATGGAGTTTATGAACCGAAGCAGGGATTCATCAGTGCTGCAAGACTTCGCCAAGATCTCCACCCTCTGGACTTGAGGATCTGAGGGAAATCGAACATGGCTGGGAAATCTCCGCAGAAAATGGGCATTTTAATGGGAACATCTGTAAATTTTAGGCAGTTTCCCATGGCAAAATCCGTAACACCCCTGAAGCTTTGGTGAGAAGGTACCAAAGGACTTGGGATAAATCATGATAAATTTCCCATCAGAAATATGCTGGCGTCATCCTGTGTAGAGATGGACATGCACGGATATATTCACCTATAGGGGCCGACCTATGCCATCCTCAATTGATGTCTGATGTTTGCAATGGTTTTGCCAACAATTACTCTCTTGACTCTCTTCACCTAGGAATCTCCTTTAACATCGACCCGGCCCGTACCATTCATCAAGGTTTACCTGTTTACCTCTCATTCCCTACCCTCTGGTAATTTAACGTAACTATGGAAAATCACAATTTTTAATGGGAAAACTCACTATAAATGGCCATTTTCAATAGCTATGTTAGTTTACCAGAGGGTATCCCATCTCAAAAACATCCCACGCCCCCAGGTGCCTCCAATACTGATTGCTGACTCCAGCGCTATGCGACAGCACCAGGGGAGATTCCTCACCTCAGTTGACCTATTTGACCTGTCAAAACCTGACGATGGCCTGACGGTCGACTCCCCCAGGAATCCTCCTAAATGTAAAACATATCCACCATAGATCCTAGATGATCCTAGTGATTGTAGTTACAAAACAACTTAGCTATCTTTAGGATTCTTGAATGGGCCTTCTGGGTAAACCATAGTAAACCATATAGAATCCATATAGAATATCAATGTTTATATCATCAATTCCTGTTTCACAGTCATTTTCTGTCAGGAACAAAACAGTTGGGCACATCCCGCCCCCCGATCTGCTAAAAAAAACCAAACGCCCAAGGCGCTGGTGTCCAAAACGGCCAAACGGAACTTCCCGAACTGCAAGAACCTTCGCGCGGTCGGACAACGGTGGACATGGCATCAGGGCGCCATGACATGTTTGGATGATACAATGTGATCCAATGTGCACATTAGTGAATTTCATCCATAATCCATGTTTAATCCATAAATCCATAATCCCAATAGAATTTAATCCAATTTCCATTATTAAGATAATTAACCATAAGCCATGTTTTCCGATCGAATTTTGACCCATACAATCCAGTCACCGCATGTTGGTCTGGACGTTTCTGCTTGGGCAACGGCTCCTTTCCGCAACTGATCAGCCTTTTGTGTCAAAATATTCATCAGCAGGCATGACCGTCGTAATTTGACATGGCTAGCTGGAAGTCCCAACTTTTCATGGTCAAGAATGGAAGTACTATAATAAATTTCAACTGTTCTCATCTTTTCCCTGTGCCAATGTGCCATTAAAAGACCGGTAAAAAAATCATGGTAGAAACAGCTTCCCCCAGAAGATTCCCCAGTAGATTTGCCGATCTCCGGCCATTTCAGGAACCTAAATTGGAGGTAGGTTACCATATGTAAGGTCTCTTTTGGGGCTAAATTTCAAGGCTTTACATGACCAAAACTTCTGGCTTTACATGGAATTTTCCCATGAAATGGATCTCCAGAGGAAAATTTTCCCATGCCCTGGGCCTGTCGCCAAAAGCAATGCCTTCGGCCGCACTCTGCGGTCGGTCCCACGCATCGGTGCCTACGGGCCAATGACGGCGTCTCAGAGATACGGAGAGCAAAATGGTGATATCATGGGGCGTGCAACCAAAGGGTTACCCGGCCTGGTAATTTAATGGGATTTAATGGTGATTTAATGGTGATGTAATGGAGATATCCTCTGGTAATGACTGTTACAGTCTGCTATTTAAAAATTGAACATGGCCCAGTCGAAATAGTTGATTTACCCATTTTCATAGCATGGTGATGGTCCAGTTCGTTATGTAAACGTTTACCAGAGGTTATATGGCTGTGCCTCACATGAGATGTTCCTCCCAACAATGTTTTTTGTTTTTTTTTGTAGGGAAACTGATGATTAACCAGTGGATTTAGGGGGATCCCATGTTTAATCAAAATCATATAGACATGAAATATGTTTTAATCACCCCAAATAGGAATGCACCAACCAAAACTGGCCAACCATCAAAATGCATATATGTTTGTATGCATATGTATTTTATATATATTATACACCTTATATTATAGTTTTGTTCTATTAAACTATGTGAAATTATGTTATTTCATATGATATCATGTTACGTAATGTCATATCATTTTACATTATACTATATGATAATATAGTATATTGTATTATATATTATTAAATCATATTATATTAGATCAAACTATATTATATTATATTATATTATATTATATATTATATATTATATATTATATATTATATATTATATATTATATTATACTATATTATATTATGTATTATATTATATTGTATTATATTATATTATAATATAGCATATATCATATTATTATATATTTTTTATATATTATTATATATCATTATATATTGTTATATATTAATATATATTATTATACATTACTATTTATTATTATATTATTATATATATTTATATATTATATTATATTATGCTATATTATACTATATAATATTATGCCATGTAATATCATATTATGTTATAATATCATATTATAGTTTGATATATTATACTATATTTCATTATACTATATTATTGCATATATTATTACATATATTATATGATATTATACGTATATAGAGCACATAAACTGAAAATAAATAAATAATTAAATAAATAAATAAATAAATAACTATATATATATATATTACTAGCAGCCATCATGAATTTTAGCCAGATATAGCAGGTCTATGGATACTGGTAGAGTCAACATGATCGCTGGGCTCTTTCTGGTTTACAAGTGGCTTACCCTCTGACCGTCTGACCTGGTTTGCTTTTCGTATGTTTTCCCGCCAAAACAAGCAATCAAAACTGGTTGCAAGTGATTGATCGGCTTTAAATGGTTCTTGATAAGCTGATACTAGAGAGGATACTAGTGGGAAACTGCAGGTTTGTTGTTGTTATCCTTAAATCCATATGGTTTACAAGCAGGGTATTCCCACCAAGAATGGTCAAGTATCAGCCTTTGTCTTGGTTTGATGTAAAACAAACCCTGTTTCAACACGGGTATACATTGGGATGGTCCCCCAAACAAAGAATAGAGAAATTCCATGAAATTCCCAGTGAATAGTAGAAATTAGTTATCACCCCGGCTTGAAAAGTTCATCGAAAAATCCTTAGTCAACTAATCAGTCCTTACTCTTGCTGAAAAAAAATGAACACTAAAAGTCCCATAGAAAAAACTATGAAAAACAGTAATCCTTTTCTGTAGCCTTCCCAACTTTCACAGATATTCACAGATCACTCCACACCTTGATCTCTCAAAGGTCCGACAAAGTTGCCGCCTCCCGACCAAAAGGCCTGGAGCCATATCTGGTTGGTGGTTGAGCCCTACCCCTCTTAAAAATGATGGACTTCGTCAGTTGAGATGATTATTCCCAATACATGGAAAGTCATAAAATTCATGTTCCAAACCACCAACCAGATATAGAAATGGCTCATGGCATGGCATAGCAAGCTCTCTTAGATCTCTTAGATTGCTAAAGGCTACCCTTTGACGCTTTCTTGAAATGATATGGCAAGGATTCCACGCGCGCTCCACGAGGAAACGAGTTCTAAATCCTGAAATCGTAGCCAGCAAGGCCCGAATTCTATGGCTCCACTTTCTTCCCAGCAAGATTTGAGAGTGTCCATGTTGTTGCGGGCTCGATGCGATCAAAGGATTACCTCCATTCCTACATCCAAGGTCTGCGCTACACTCAACTTCAGACACGGGAATTTATGATCTCAAGCTAAAGTTAAAACATTTACCCTCTGGTAAACGTTTACATAACTATGGAAAATCACCATGCTATTAATGGGTACATCCACTATTTCGACTGGGCTATTTTCAATAGCAAACTGTAACAAATTACCAGAGGGTACAGCAGGTCTCAAATCTCAAGCAATATCTTTGATAAATCCACTAGTTTCTCTGTGGTTTTTCTGCATCCCAGTATCCCACGATCAGCGCCTGGATGGTGTTGCCGTTTGAATGGCTAATGGAGAAGCAAGTGTCGTTCACGGCCCCTATGCCTTGGCGCGGATAGGCACCGGACTTGCTGCCAGGTTTATGGGGTCCAAGGCTTGTCCTTTTAGTGTTGGATAAGGCCCTTAATAAGCATTGCCGACCCCTACTTCCACGTAGGGACCCAGGATGTATACATGATATATATATATAATATATATATGTGTGTGTGTGCACATAAAGGTTTAATTTAATAGATACATATGCGCTGGATGGAAGCATTCATATATAAATATATATTATACAATTCAAAATGCGCATGGAAAACATGTTCCAGCACAAAAGCGATTGATAATGCCAGGATATAATCACCACCAGCAGCAACGCATGTGTTTTGTTCCCCATCTTCCCGGGGCAAAGAACGTCAACGAACACGTGACAAGGGACGGAACTGCCCAATTTGAATAAATTGAAATCCGAAAAGGACCTCAGCAACAGAAAGGCTCATTTCCACCATTAATGTGGAGATGGACCCCAACTGATGTGGTGAAGCCAACAATCTACCAGGTCTACCATACCAATTCCAATTCTTACCACTTGCTACTCTAAACCATGGTCCCAGTTCTCATCGGGATCAAGTCAGACCTTTTTCAATACAAATCTTCATGGCTGGAACTTGGTAGATACACCTATGGATTTATCTTAACATGGGGTATACACAAAATTGATCCAAATCGATCCAACTCCACTTGTTGATCATCGTTTTTTTCTATCGACCAATACCCAGATGCTCCATGTAAGGTATATTTACCTACAAAATGTGATTATTGGGGCAAATGTTGGTAAATATTCCATACATGGAGCATATATGGGATACTTTAAAGGGCCATAAATTGGGATTTCAGAGACGAAAACTAGCTGCAGATTGGGGCAGTCACCACATCCCAAGAAATGTTCACCTGAATTGCCCATCTGAATAGAACCTCAGCTAATCAAACGTGGCTAACTAGAAAGTCCCAACTATATATATATATAGAAATAAACCTCGAATTATGTATGGGATGTCGTAGCTATTTCTCATTTTTTGTGCAGCTTTCATTTCCATTTCTTTTGGTTTAAATATGTTTAAATCCACCTAAATCCCAGTTTTTTTAATGGCTACGGACCTTTCCTTGTTGGCATAGCTGATGACCCAAATGCGGGAATCATCAGCCGCTCTGAAGCAAAGGAAAGGCGACGTGATATGGAGCCGACACAGACCTCGGCTTGTGCACGCAGCAGCTGACGGGTGGGTGTGGTACACTGGTTGAGCCATGAGCCATGAGAAACAACCGTGTCGCGTGGAAAAAGGCACCACCAAAAAGATTAAAAAGTTAAATCTAACCAAAAGAGTGGAGTGCAAACTATTTTAGTTGAAAAGAATCTTGTCAAAACAAGTCCTAGTCCCGTCGCATATGTGGCCAGGGGGCCGCTCAAATGCCAAAAGATCACTTCGAGAGTGCAAAATTGCACCATCTTGACGGAACACAATGGCCTTGCGGCCTACCTCAGTTACTTGGCTTGGATTTTTCCGGAAGCTCTGAAGGTTGGAATGCACCATTTAAAGTGGGCATGTTCACCGGCGAAAGTGGGAGGTGATGTAAGTTTCTACTTTGCTGGGATCATGAACGATGGATTCTATGGATCCATGGGTGACTGGTTTTGATGGAGATGTGTTTGTTTCATACTCCAGTTAAAACAGTCTTGTTTTCCGAGGGAATATCCAACCAACCAAGACTCGAAAACCGGGTGGTTTTCACGCATGGAAGTTTTAGGGTACCAGCTAAAAATGGGATCGCCTCAAATCGCAAATTCATGCAATCACACGACATAGTTAGGACATGTTTTTCACACCTTTCCCCAGGTTTTGGATTGTGAAATCTGCTGACTTACCAGCTAAGTTACCCCATCTCTTTGTCAACCAGTGGGAACTTGTTTCATCTCCGGACCAAACAATACACCCCAGTGATGAGGCCTGTGGTGCCAGTGATGACATGATTTGTTTTTTGTAAAAGCCCAGCTAGTTCGATCTACGATAAAGCCTAGTGAAATAGTGAAATACTGTATCAGTTTTAGAATATCAACACCAATTGGTGTAAATAAATAAATAAATAAATATATATATATATACTATATATCCAAAGTACAAACACCAGTTAGTGTATTGGTAAACCACTAGTTTTATCCCTATAAACAGCAGTTTTAGAATAAAGCAGTTTTTTCGCCCGGCACCAGGCCTTGTTATCCGATCATCCCAGTTAAATCTCACCATCCCGGCACGGAAAAAGATGGGCAAAAAAACCACAGATCCCAGCGACTTACCCTCTGGCAAACATACAAAAAGCTATTGAAAATGGTCATAGAAATAGTGGATTTTCCCATTAAACATTGTGATTTTCCATAGTTATGTAAACGTTTACCAGCGACTTAACATGTTCTCCCAGTTTTCTTCGCCCCAAAAAATGATGGTTGATCATGATCTTCCCTATCTTAACACTATATCTATCTATATCTTGGGTCCTGTGGTATTCACCTTTCTTTTAACCAAGTACCCCACTTCTGGTGATATATCCCATTGTATCCCCGATGGTCTCCAATCATACCACCATGAAATATCAATATCATATATCCAATGTTTATGGTAGTCACACTCAATTCATGGCTACTGGCGCCCCATGCTATCTATTTTGCTGGGGGAATACGGATACCCTAGCGGCCCTAGCTCAGCTCACCGCTACCTCAATTCACCACTAGATAGTTGGATTTGGTTGAGGACCCGCTTCTAAAATAAAACATAGAACACGTATTACACTCCTACGGAGAGTACCAAAACAAGATTCACCACTCAAAGTTCAATAAAAATTGCAAACATAAACATAATCCTGACATAAAACCACTTGATTGACATGAGGAATATTCGATTCCTTAAAGTAAATAATACCACATCGGTGATATACCTAGAAATATTCCACTTGAACCTAAAATTGGGTATATTATTTATCTTATTTAATGTCATTCTATTCCATTAAAAAACAACAAATTAAATCACCACAAATCACCATAGTTTTCGTGGTTAAAATATCGAATATTTTTTGATATATGAAATCATAATTTTTGATGGATTTTGATGGTTAAATCCCTCAAAAAATCACCATCATCCCAGTAAGGTTCCATGAATGATGAAATCACCATGCTTCTGGCTTCAAAAGCCATTAAAAACCACCATCTTTGATGCACATATCCCAAACAAATCACAATTGTTCTTGGTTTCATGGAGGATTTTCCCATGGCCAAAGCATTAAAATAGCGCCATGGAGCCCGGTTGGCGATCGACAGGTGCTCGTCATCCCAGGCAGCTAGGCGCCAGGGTCCCAGGTCCACAAAGCGATCCCCCATGGGAAGCTCCGGGCACATCTGCGGTCACTGGGATACAAAACATGGGAAAATGGATGGAAGATTCATGGAGAAACTCTGATTTCACCCAACATCTGATAGAAAAATCTGGGAAAATTTGGAAGTAGCACCAAAACTCTATGGGACCATGGTGATTTTGACCAACAAAAGTTTGGGGAAATTGATGAAACATATATGGGACATATCAACAAACATATGGCATTTAAGCAACCATGGATGAACATGGTCACAACCCACCATCGAAGTCAAGAACCCCGACCTCACCATAGCAATGTGCAGAGATCCAATTCGTATTATTGCCTCAGCCAAGGTCAAACAATTGGCATGTTTACTTCTATGTTTATCTATGTTTATCCACCCTCTGGTAAACATACAAATAGCTATTAAAAAAATGGCATAGAAATAGTTGATTTACCCATCAAAAATTGCGATTTTCCATAGTTATGTAAACGTTTACCAGAGGGTATGTTTATCTATGTTTATCGATGTGGTTTCATGTTTCAAATATATGTGCCTCAACGTGCTCTTCAAATTTGCAGGACTTTGCCAAGGACGCGGCTTTCCACAAAAAACTACCAGTACTGCGTTGGTTTTCCTAGGGACTTCCGTAATGGATGATGATCATCCCAAATAATTATAGTGCTGGTTGGCGGTTGAGCCCTACCCCTCTGAAAAATATGATAGTAGTCAGTTGGGATGATTATTCCCAATATATTATGGACAAATAAAAAAATGTTCCAAACCACCAACCAGCAAATATAGTGGATAACCTCCGACAATCACCAACAACAGGCTTTCTAACACTGCGCATTAGAACAGGCTGTTTCTGTTGCAGTCTAAATCCAAACTGCCACCATCATCTTGAGTTTTCTGCTGGAATTCGCACGGGGCCAGGTTTCTTTTATCCCCGTGTCAAACTTGGCAATTCGAAGTCCGTCATTTGTAGCTGATTGGATTTGCCTTTGAAATTCAATAATGTCATACATTGCAAGATTATGTGATCATCAAATTGCCACTTGGGGTTAAATGGGTTGTATATACCTCTATATTTGCGTACATATCACATGTCGTCATGTCAATTCCAATTTAAAGCTATCTTAATCATGTGGCCCCAACTCAATATACTTGTTGACATTTAGCTATGCAATACAATGCTTAAATATATATAGAAACAAACAACTCCTGAATTTCATCATTTAGGTGATAAAAATGAAATAGTTAATTACTATGGTCATTTCTATGTTTGTGATTATCTGTTTAATTCGACATATACTTATATGTCAACATTAAATTTGCATTTAACATGTTTACCCTCTGATCATTGAAGATGACTGGAACATCTCCAGCAATGGTTAGATGATTTTCCCAGCTTGCCACGCTGACACCGGAGGGTACCTTGATGGTTTTCCCACGTTTAACATCACACATGGTATCACATGGTGTTTCCAAGATGTTTTCTAGTTCCCACATGTTCACAATTTAACCACAAATCATCGAATCAAACATGGCGTGCTGGAAAACCCAGCATTTGGTTTGATGATTTTCGCGAACCAAACCTCCATTTATTAGCGGATTTTCCCACATCTTCCCATATGTTTCCCATGGTTTTCTCCCGTTCAAACCTGCACAAAAGAGATCACACTGGGCCAGGGTTCCGCCGATGCCATCCTGATCTTGCGAAGATCGTTGGCTCATGCCCCAGCAGTGGCCGTTGCTGAAGACTACTTGTTGACAGGCCTGTTTCGACGATTGGGGAACTCCGTGGGCTGAACTATCATGTCTTTCAGGTACTCATAATATTCGAGCTACTCATCATCATCATATATATATATATAGCATTTATATAATATAGGATTGATATGTCCAAAGAGAAAGTGCTTGGTACTGTAATCCCTGTCGACTAAGTATCTGAACAAGACACGCTCGGTTTTTTCATCCGACTTTCTGATGAGATCGCCATACAAATGTCCATCGGTTTAGATCCACATTTCCAGCGAAATCGTGTTAGATCCCCATGATTTTGCTATTCTTGTTGATTAAACCAAAAACAGCCAACCTCATAGCCATATCTTTGTCCAAAAAAAATCTTGGCTTTTTCAAACATCCATCACCATCAAGATTTCGTCCATATCATCCCAGGTAATCATTAATATTGGCGTAACGAAACGCGCCTCAGTTTCGGAGCAAAGATCCAGACAAGTTTGCCAATTCTCCACCTGTCCACCATATGCTGTGCTGCCCAATGGGATCCTCAGCTTGGCTTCTCCAAAAAGTCACATGGGCAGTGAGTGAAAAACCACTCAACCAGCACAAATTGAGGGGATTATAACATATAGCTCTAAATATGATTGGATATATCTATATAAAGACAAAACAAATGAAGACTGAAATCCTTCTTAAAATACCTGTGAAAAGCGTCCTTTGTTTGTTTTCAACTCATCTTCGTTAAAATCAATCCCAGTTTTCATCGACAGAGATGCCACCTAAACATGGAAAGGTGGGGATTTGACCTAGACGTGTCCAATCTATGATCATCATGAGAAGGACAATGATGACGAAACATTTTTTTTAAGGCTATCCATGGCTATCCTACTTTCAAACAAACAAAACATCATCAAACTTTAGTGTTTTTTTGACATTATTTCACGGCATTCCGATCTTAAAAAAGGGTGAAGTTCCCACCACCAAACGATACAGGACATGGACATGCCGTTCTGCGAAGCAGATCCGAGATTATCAAACTACAACTAATCTGAAGTTCATATTATTACCCTCTGGTAATTTGTTACATAGCTATTGAAAATAGTCATTTAGTTCGTGGATTTACCCATTGAAAATGGTGATTTTCCATAGTTATGTTAGTTTACCAGAGGGTAATCCTCCTAGAATTCATCAACGCCCACAGTCCAAATATGTCCAAAGATTAAATATATGACATATTATGACATTATTAGTACATGACATTAGAGATGACAGCTAGAAATGATACCACCCAAATCACCCAACAAAAAAAGCTGGACGTCAGCGCAAGCACCGACAGTTCATCCCAGCAACTCGCTGCCAGCGGTGTAGGCGAAACGCCACTTCTCCGCAGTCTCGCAGTTCCGCGCAAAGGTTTTACCCAGATCCACCTGGTTGGCGTGGTGCTTGGATGATTTATGTCATGAGGATCAAATCACAGGCACCACAACATGAAACAATGATGTTTGGGTAAGGGGTGAACGTGAAAGAATATTGTGGTTGTTGTTGCAATGTCAATTTCATGGTTTTAAACACCATTAAACATGCAAAACATCAAACGATCTGAAACATGCAGATTTGCAAACAGTCTTGGACATACATACTCATAGTCCAAGGTGACTCCATTAAGACGCAGCTGTGCCACGTGTTGTTTTCATGTTCATCCACGACACTGGAAAATAAGGCCACAAACGGGTCGAACTGATAGTTCAATTTTAGTTCAATGGATAATACAAACAACACATATCATCTGTTTACATCAATTGTTTTTTCTTTCTTTTTAAAAAAAATATGATAAGAGACATTTGATATGTATGTATATATATATATGTGTGTAGTGTGTATATATATATATAGAGTAAATATATATATATATATGATCCCTCTATAACGCTGTGATGGTTCAGCAGATTGACACCCTGCCAGTTCCCATGGCTCCGAGGTACTTGTCCAGAGCAGTGGGCTGAAGTGTAGTGAGAGTTGCTACCTGCCAGTTCCATCCAATGGCAGCACTGGGCTGATCATGATGGCTATACGTGGTATAAATATGGGATGTACCCTCTGGTAAACTTACGTAGCTATGGTAAATCACCGTTATTAATGGGTAAATCAACTATGTCTATGGCCATGTTCAATAGCAAAGTGTAACAAATTACCAGAGGACAAGCTTTTAAGTTGAGACATGTCACCTTGTTGTTCGAGGGACCAATGGGACCAAGAATAGGTTTTCACGCCATGCTAACTAACATACCCAATAATTAATAACTACATCCCCAAGATTCCCCACTGAGGCCTGTAATGGCTGTAATTCGCCTTCTGAAAATACCACGGTCCCATGGTCCCACCCTATGATCCTCGTGGATTGACATGTATAGAACCCATCGGCCCATAGGTTTCGATCATCCCAAATAGACCAGCACTTAGGTACACTAAAAAAGGGGCCCCAAAAAAATAGCTTAGTTTATGTTAGTTTATGTTGGTTTAGTTCGCTACAATCACTAGTTTGTTTTTTGAGAATTATATAATATATCATATTTCATCGAACAAGTTCGATGGGGCTATAAACCAACTTAGACTTATAATCAACTAGGGGGCCCCACTATATATAACACCCTACAATACCCTCTGGTAAACTAACATAGCTATATATATATATATATATATATATAGAACATAAGCCATTTATAGTTGATTTACCCATGAAAATAGTGAATTTCCAGTTTGCTATGTAAACGTTTACCAGAGGGTAACCAATCAACAGACCCATATACTCCATGGTGCTGGAATATAAAAAACAACATTTGCCCTTGTCCAAAATCACCCACTTTTGTAGGTTTTTATATACCAGCACCATGGTTCGCAGATGGGAGGGCTATGTTTCACCAAGCGCTTCAAACGGTCCCAAACGCTGCCGTACGTCCCAAGCGAAAAAGCCGGGCGCCTCCCAAAGCGTCTTGGTCTTCACTGGAGGCCACGCTCATCCCATAACAGTGACCTCCGGCAAAAACCACCTGCGCACAGTCCTGCCGGGGAGATGACATTGGTTTAACCTACAAAATTATGGGATTATTATGGATTTTTATGGTGTAACCTACACAATTTCTGGGATTATGGTTTATGATTGGAAGATTATGATGGTTTTTGAATGGAATGTTATTATGGTTTATGAATGGAATATGAACGGGATGATTGTGGGATGATTATGGAAAGTAATCACCAAATTAACATAGACCCTGAACATGCTAATCCTGTTCTAGTGGAAAACCATCCAAACTCCAAAAAATTGGCAGGGTCTATATATTACCATCTGGTTATTTAACAGTTCGCCATGGAAAATCACTATGCTTTTAATAGGTAAACCATCTATTTCTATGGGCCATCTATACCATGGCTATGTTAGTCATAACCAGAGGGTAATCTTAGGAGTGTCTTAACCCCCAACTTAAGCATTGGAATGACCATCCGGCCAAGTCATCCAATGGGGCTATGATTGATAGCGCCCCGTTGAAGATGGTCAACAAAAAATGGAACATCCATGTTGGCCAATATTGTGCTGGTTATTGGTATACCTACCCCTCTAAAAAATATGAAAGTCAGTTGGGAGTATTATTCCCAATATATGGAAAAAAAAATGTTCCAAACCACCAATCAGTATGAATATTGCCAAGATATTGTTGACATACCCTCTGGTAAACAAACATAGCTATTGAAAATGGTCATAGAAATAGTTGATTTACCCATTAAAAATGGTGATTTTCTATAGTTATGTAAACGTTTACCAGAGGGTATAATGAATATTGCCAATGGTGTCATAAGGGGAATATTTCATTATAATTGGGATTCCCTTATTTGATTAAGATCCCTAATATGTTGGATAGCTTCACCCCAGTAATCAATTGGGAATACGTGATCCAAATTTCTGGTTCCCAGGTACCCCCGCAAACTTCCCAAAACTTTTTTGGACATAAATGTCCCATAGATTCCTATAGCTGTTCCATTTGATTGCGAAAAACAGGTGTCCATTCACTACCAGGCCTGTGTAGTCGAACATAGATGCAAACATGCATCCCAGTCACCTGTAAAAAAAGCGACATCAACCATCAACCATTCGCGCCAGTGGGTTCATTCAGCCATGAGACTATACTAATAACATCTAATAACACTGTTTATTCCTTATTGGTACATATAATAATCATACGTATAATTAGGTTCATGTTGTAGTTTTGTTTTGAACTGTTTTTGGTGCAACCACAAAAATCACTGGGATCCGGCGATGCTCATGGAGTTTCAAGGATCCAGCCGGCTGCCAATTTCAAAGGTGAAATGGTAAATCACCATACCCTCTGGTAAACTAACATAGCTATGGTATAGATGGCCCATAGAAATAGATGGTTTACCTATTAAAAATGGTTATTTTCTATAGCTATGTTAGTTTACCAGAGGGTATCTGGCTTAGCTTCGATGACCACATATTGCTGAGTTCCTCAAAGGGTTGCTGTGGTCAAACACTTGCAGTGTTTAAGGAGCAAGCCAGAAAGGACGCCATAACACTACCATGATGGCATAGGCATTGTTCACTGACGTTTGTCGCCCATTCATGCCTGGAGAAATCATATAGACTGAGCATCTGGGCACAGTTGTTTTCAGTGAAACATATGTCCAGGATTCTCCCGTCCCAACAATATGAAAGTCATTTGGGACCATCATCCAAAGTAGGGATGGACAAACAAAATATAACATGTATGGTGTGTTCTGCTGCACCCCCACGGGCCTCAAAACGATTGTTTACCCATCTTAGTCCGCATATATATGTTGCTTATCCTTCCAGTTTTTTTTTGGACATGTCAATCCTCCGTCAAATGATTTAAACATCATGTATATATATATACACGTTGATATATACTGACGAATGTATATAAATGTATGAAGAGATAAACAAATAATAAATAGAACAATATAAATACACATAGAAACACAAAAATATATAATATGATTATCATTATTTTTGTTAGCATTATTATTATCATCATCAGTATTGTTATCATTATTATGATTATCATTATTATATATATATAAGTTCAATTTGGAGCTGGCTATGTCCTCATTTTAGCACTGCCACATATTGCTGAGCAAAATCTGTCACAAACTTCTTGCATTTTCCAGGAGGCCGCTGTGGGTGCCATGCTGCTATCGATCTTGCCGTCGAGTCACCGATGCTGCCGCCATAGGCCAAAGGTCCCAAGGGTATCCTGTGTTGTGGTTGTCATATGCAACTGTTGAGAACATGTGTGAACATCATTGAAAGTGCACTTCTCAAACGGTCATGCCGAAATGGTGTGTTTGATTCCGACCGTTTATGGGCTGGGATCGTCTTCAACCAAAGTAGGGTTGGATCGTAGACTATATATATATGTATACAGTATATTTACTATTTCACTATATATAGAAAGCATATATGTAGCATATACTTGATTAAATAATACATATATATATATATACATTATGTATTCATTGCCTTCTGTATCACCTTATCATCATTATCAAGATCATAATTATAATGTACATACACTGTAACGAATAATGAAAAATGAATAATATCGCAATCATGTTGATAAATGTTGATAGTACACCCTTGAAGAAACCTTGTGCGGGATGATTGATATTGTAATCCTGCAAACAGCTAAACAACCCACTTTAACAAACAAGCTCCAAGGCTTTACCACTCAGTTGTGACCACTTGAAAAAATCACTTGAGTTGACCTCTGTGCTCGACATGGATATTGAACCAACGAATCAAATAGTCATGGATAAACAGAAAGCAAATCACCAAGTTTGGTATCTGTTATAATAGTTCGTTAATAATTCAGATTTCTTGGGGTGCTGTATTTCTGACTCGTGCCCTCAAAATGTGCTTGGGGTGCTTGGGAGGATGACATCAATGGCTTGGAAATGAATGGCCATGGATATAGACATGTTGGGCTTCTAGAATTCTGCTGGGTATGGACCCAAATTAGGCTCAAATGGATATAGAATTCCATGAAATAGTAGACTCTTAGTATACGTCTATGGATGTTGATGTTTCCAATTATATAGGCGTTCTTATTCTTTTTGGTGCTTACTTTCTTAAGTGTGACCCTTCTCGTTCCCCAAGTCATCCCTATACTATAGTAATTAACTATAATACCTATCCACGGCCGAGCGTCTCACTTCCGGCGGTGTACTTCAAACGCCAAGCGGGGAAAGTTTGGCAACTTCGTGATGTTTTTGCTGCCGACCGATCCACCTGCCAGCCACGGTTTTTCTAGGGGCCTTAAGGGATGCCCTTTTTTTGTTCCCTTGGGAGGTGGTGATACCAACAAAAAATGGAGAAACAAATGGAGAAAAGAAGATAGGGATAGCCATTTCTGTACCGCCCAACGGATAGCTTGAGGTATACCTCATCTTAAGAGTTGCATCCAAATCATCCAACAAAAATGGAGATTCAGCGTACGGCCAGCCCCTAAAAAAATCCTCTGGGTTTGCTAAGACTTCACCATCATGTGAAGCAATGGGTCAAACTCTTCACGAATTGGTGAACATCAAAAAGAACTGGACAATCAATATTCATCCATGTTTAAATCATCGAAATAGCTGGTAGATGGATATAAATGGATATTCAATGATATTCATCTCCATAAAACCTATCCCCATCAGTTTCCAATCAGTTTAACTCTGCATTCCCATCACTGCCTGCAGCAACGATGCTGAACTGGATTCTGTATCTGCTTGGTTTTCCTGCGGAAATGCATGATGTGCATCCCGGCGTTGACAGGAAGGGTCCACCCGAGTTACAAGTTGGTCTTGAAAACCATCTGCTGATATCTACATATCATAATATAATATACAACAATATATATATATATATATTAAAATAATATATATATACACTGTATATATATATATATATTTATTATACAGTATATGTATATATTGTACATGTTGAGCGAAAAACTCATTTTGTCCAACTCCGTGCAGTTTTGCAACAGTCGGAACTTCCAAATGGAATACCCAAATCGCAGTGGGGGCAGTGCTCTGACCTGGCGAACCTTCCGGCCGCAAAGAACGTGCCAAATGACATACCCTCTGGTAAACTAACATAGCTATTGAAAATGGCCATTTATAGTGGATTTCCCCATTAAAAATGGTGATTTTCCATAGTTATGTTAGTTTACCAGAGGGTAAAACAAATAAATATACACATAAAACAACATGACTTGATGTGAAACCAGCCAGCCATGTGTTTTCTATATATATATATAATATACACTTATAGTAGATATTGCTGTAGCCACGCCCATGATTGAACAGGTTTTCAAAAAATCGGGTTCCATAGCCAGGGGTGACCCATTTTTCGCCAGGATTTGTGTCCAGGATTCGTCCTAAACGACCCCCCCCAGACACCATGGTTTAGTAGGGGATTTACACATATCTATGTATGTTTACAAATGTGATTATGTGTACATATGTATAATATGTATGTGTATAATATGTATATATATATATGTGTATGTACATGCATATATATATATAATATTATATATAATATTGAGGACGATTGAGGAGGTGTTTTATCTCACGGGAAAAAAACAAAAAATAAGTTTCATGTTATCCCATAGATAGATTTTGAAAAAACTGGTGTTGTTTGGCACATGCGGCTGGATTTGGCTGTTGTCGAGGTTGAGTTTAGGGAACCGTACTCATGCTGAAAACTAAAATGCTAGGTGGGAAAAAAAAATGAGACCAGTGTTTTCCTAAGTTATACTATTCTTCAGTTGTTCAGTTGTTCAATCATTAAGATATTAATCATTGAGTGGCTTCTTATTCTCCAAGCGTATACCCATTGTGTTGGTTACATCATGGCATCTCCACATAATTCCCCTCACCATCTACTGTTAGTTCATCAAATTATTCAATTAGTCAAGCATTCACAAATCATTGTCATCACTAATGTGGGTAAAACAATGTCATAACTTCTCCCCCAGTTATCACCATGTTTATAGGTGATATGTTTACCATTCCCAGTCATGGGTGGTTTATGGCATTGTTTTTCCCACTACTACTTGGTAATTAAGCAATACACCACCAATCCCCTCACTTCCATACAAAGTGCCGCCACCTGGTTGCTGTATTTTTCCAATAAGTTTTGATGGTTATGTTCTATATGGCCTATATGATTGTATGTTTGATGGTTAAATGCCAAGTTGCTCATATTTTTGTTGTGGTTAAATCTTCATTTCCCATATCTAAATCATGGTTAAATTATGTTGGATCCTAACTAATGTTCTTGGAAAACTTGGAAATTATAACATATAACTAGGAAAAATATATTGAAACCACCAACCATTGTTGAATCCTAACTAATGTTCCTAGTTATAAATTGAGACCCATATGTTTCTTGGTTCAATCATTTTCAATCCCAGAATTACCCGGTCCCCGGGATCCCCCTGCAAAATCCCCAGCTCCTTCGCCTGCATCTGACTTTTGGGCGTTCCACGCCCTGCATGGCTACAACCCAGCTCCACTGCACAGGGTGCCGTGCTGAAGCCGGGGGTGGTCATGGCCTATGGAGGCTTCAAGGGTGGAGAAATGGTGGGTTTACCCGGCAAAATGGTGATTTATCCATTGAACATGAGATAAATCTAGGGCAAATCATTAGATATGGGGGTATAAAACCCACAGTAGCCAGCAAATTGGGAGGCCAACGATGAGAACAACAACAATAGGAACACTAATTTAATGATAAGAAGAAGAGTCATGATCATGATATGATATGTTTGTTTTGTGACGTAACCATCAAGGTCCACTTAAGCATACACATAGTTATTTCACCTTTTGAATTCGAGATATTTCACGGGATATTTACATAATGGGAAAGCAAACGACCCACCATTTTATGAGGGAAATGGGATACATACAGAGACTAATTGTGGTTTAGTTCATGGATATGTCGAACTAGATAGATGGGTGTATAAAGCAACACACATGACTACATGTGGCCCTTCCTGTAGATCAATTGATGATTTTAACTTCTTGTATGGGTGTTTCCGACAATGGGTATACCCACAATAATTGCGATTTTAGGCAGGAAATTGAGGGCTTGGAAATGGGATTCATGAAGGAGTTTCCTTTACTTTCATAATTTCTGGATCATCATCCATAGGATTGAAGATGGAAAGTCTTGGAACCCCCAGAAAATGGATGAAAGTCAATGACAATTACCCTCTGGTAAACGTTTCAATACCTATAGAAAATCAACATGTTTAATGGGTAAATCCACTATAAATGACCATTTTCAATAGCTATGTTAAATTACCAGAGGGTAGCTTGCTAAGGGATTTCCCTCATAAAATGAATGCATGAGAGTGACAGTGACAAGCAACTGGCTGGGCAGACTCTGTTGCTGGCATCCAACCGGATCAACTGGCTACGAAAATAGCTTTGAAAAAATGGATATCCTCTATGAAATCCCGATAACATGGCTTTGACATGGTTTTGTACTCTATGAAATCCTACCGAAAAAAATCAGCAGATATCAGCAGTTTCAATGGGTAAATCAATGTCGCACAGAAATCCAGTCCCCCTTTGACCAGCTGACCTATCAATATTCAATATAAATTACATGTAAACTAATTTCTGGATATTTCTGGTGGTTAGACCTCCATGTTCGATACCTAAATCACCACGCCAAAAAAACAACACAATGGCTCCACCGCCTCAATACAGAACAACTTGGTGGGCGCCAGAAGCCTTGGACGGAGCTGACTTGGCCGCCAATTCACCACTTTTTTGGCGCTTGGCTGAGAAAAAGCCCCATGATTTTCATTTTTTCAGCGGAAACCTCAACAACATAGGCTGTTGAAACTTCAAAACACAAAACTGGTTGGTGGTATATCTACCCCTCTGAAAAATGATGGAGTTCGTCAATGGGAAGGATGACATCCCATATATGAAATGGAAAATAATCCAGTCATGTTTGAAACTACCAACCAGAAATGGGGATTCGAAGCAACTTCAGGATGGCAAAGGATGGTAACAATTTCAGAGACAGTTCTCATCGTGCCAAGATAGACCAAGCTGGTGTTGGAGTCCAACAGTCAATGACCTTCATGTAGGTTTTGACTTCTGAAACCCCGATTTCGATTGTGCGACTGCATCTGAAAAAGACGGTTGATTTTTGTTGTGATGCAACTGAAGCAGTAGATTCAGGATCGATAACATTGATTCCGTAGATAACAAATTGATTCTTTTTGAAAAACTCCGCAACCCAAGTTGTTTTTTTGTACTGTTTGTATCTTTTTTTTTGAAACCCCATCGAATGGTTTGTCACGAATGAAGTCACCTCCATCGAATCCCAAGTAGCTGCATCGATGGCGTGGAGAAATCCTCAATGTGGCAATGACTAAAGCCATCCAAGTACTACAAGTACTACAAGCAGGTGGATACTTAGGTGGATACCTCTCACATGTGGCCATTTACCCTCTGGTAAACTAACATAGCTATGGAAAATTGCCCATTTATAGATGGTTTACCTATTAAAAATGGTGATTTTTTAATAGCTATGTTAAATTACCAGAAGGTAATGTAAAAGGTTAACTATGTTAAGATGCAATGGCTTTGGAGGCATCCTAGTTTCAGACAAAGCCATCTGCGGCTTGTATTTTCAGGTTCAAGAAATGCCAACCTCATCGCTTGCCGAGAAAAACACGGCGCTTGGTCACCAGGGTTACTCCATTCACAACTGGGGATATATGTGGTTCAAATGTTCAATATTGCAATTACATTTCCTACTTGGTGGTTTCAACCCCTCTGAAAAATATTAGTCAGTTGTGATTATTATTCCCAATATATGGAAAGTTATAAAATTCCATGGTTCCAGTCACCACCAACCAGATACGGTGATGCCCCAAACTGTTTGCGAATCATCCCCATTCCATCCACAAGAATTGAAAATTGTTTCCCCAGTGTTACGCAACCCCCAAAAAGATACTGGTGATGATTTCCACGAAATAAACCAAAAAGATAGTGGTAACACTGGTAAATAAATAAATAAAATGTCATACTGGAACATCGCGAAATCCTGCAAAATACACAACTAGTAGTGATGATTTCCACTTATCGGCATCTTTTTGAGGAATACTTTCAGAGAATTGCCATAGATTCAACGCTTATCCTCTGGTGAAGTAACATAGAAATGGAACATGGCCCATTTATAACATTTATCGATGATTTACCTCTAGAAAATGATAATTTTCCACATCTGGAGCTTTCCTAAGTCATGGGGGTACCCCTAGTTATCATCCATTGAGAGATGGATTTTCCCTTTAAAAAAAAACATGTTTTTGGGGTGGTACCCCCTATTTTCAGGAAACAATCGAGTTGTGAATTTATCCTAGGCTACTCCCCAGCTTTTTGCGCCAAGAGTCCAAGCCCCAACTGGGAATCCTTGGCATGTTGAGGAGTTATTGGAGATATATCTACAGATGGGGTTACAAAGCAACTTATAACTAGGTGGCC
>Ga0126342_10000509_pt1 | contig 43158 bp, 46 predicted proteins | sample Cyp1metagenome_FD_92528 | JGI IMG/M metagenome (GOLD analysis project Ga0126342, IMG submission 92528) | Coral microbial communities from Lord Howe Island, Old Settlement Bay, Australia - Cyphastrea 1 metagenome | ecosystem: Host-associated > Invertebrates > Cnidaria > Coral ...
ACATTTGAAAAAGGAGAAAACCTGCAAGTGCGAAGCACCGACAAATATTTCTGCCAATTTGGTTTCATTCATTGCCAATTCTTCCGGGGTCGGCGGCAGGGGCGGCAGCCCTTAAATAATTATATCATAATATATCTTGCCCCAACATGAGGCAGGCCCTTCACTTCTGCCACAGACTTTTCGAGCTGTCAGAAATGTGGGAGAACTGAGGCACCTCAGCTTTTTCCGCCCTTCAGCTTTGATCAAGCCCAAGACTTTCTCATCTGGGTCCTTCAAGTCACCACCAGCTTCGATTCTATATACAGCATTATACAGCATTATACAGCTTTAACATGCTGTAACGCTTGACATATTTTGACAAATATCTTGATAATGCTTGATATATCGTGATACTTTCAGGATATTTCAGGATATACTTTTCTCGGAGCGAAATATCCTGAAGAAGCAGTCATGTCGGTCGTCCTACCCTGGCTCTCTTAAAGGCCTCTGTGATTTGCGACCCAACAGCTGTCTGTGTTTGACGAGTCAACATATTGAATAGAATTCAACAATAATCAACATATCATAACATCTCTGCACATCAATCTGAATCGTATAACCAGCGCAACATAGCGAAACAATATATATATATATATATATATATATGCCCGTGTTCCTCGTCCACTACTCGAGAGCTACGGCGTCTCTTGGGCTCACCTCGGGACATGGAATCTGCTACCTATCCAACAATCCAACATTCTTCTGGTATCAACGTCTTCCTACCTCTTCCTACTTCTGCCTGTTGTGTTTGGTGGGATTCCAGAAGAGGAAAACCAGTATTGCTCGAGAGACGGCGACATGACTGAGTATGTTGCTTTCAGCTGCATGGGTACCTGTACTTAGTTAAAGCCAGTGAAGACGCTAAAAGGTCAAAACAGGCCGTAAAGGGCAGTGCTGTGCGGAACACATCGAAAGTTCAATGATGTTCAATGTCCTCAAGTTTGCTATGCAAAAGACTACGTGACTCCGTGGAATTGAAGCTTGTCGAAGCTTGCAACATCTTGCGACATCATGACACATCAACAGCTGCGAAAGCTGAGAGCACTTGTGACTGTTAGCGCTTCAACAGGAACATCCACGGCCTCTTGTTGAGCCCTGGCCTTCGCAAAATATGAGCTTTGGAAAATATTGGAAAATATCGAATGTTGCTGAAACAATGCTGAAACTGGCTATATATGGAAATGCATGGAAATGCCTTGAAATGCCGTGAAATTCCGAAATGCCATGGTTTTTCGCAATCGTTCTGGTCTGTGTGGCACATGTCGTGTCTGCCCACAGCACGTCCCACAACTCTTGTTTAGCGTGCCTGGCTGATTTCTTCCAGCAATTTCTTTATCTCCTGTGAGTCGTTGGGAGTGGCGAGTCACAAAGAGTCACAAAGGATTCCGGCGTATTCCGGCACTCTCACTTCCAGTGACTCTCAAATCCAATCCTATCTCAGCTAAGTCATGCCAAGTCACGCTCAGATGCTAAGTCATGCTAAGTCATGCTAAGTCATGCTAGGTCATGCTAAGTCATGCTAAGTCATGCTCTGCTAAGTCATTGTATGTCATTGTACTCGGCACAATTTTTGTCCTCATCAGCTTCCCGGATCTTGCTGTGAACCTGTCGCAGTGTGTGGGCATTCCCATATTCGGCTTGCAATTCACCATGCCTCACATGGCCTCAAACGGCCTCAAGAAATTTGCCTCCCACAATTAATTATATAATGGTCTTCGTAAGCATGACATGGGTCATGAGAGTTACAGGGGGCCATGGTCGCCTTCAGAATCTTCTCTGCTTCTTGTGCCTGCGCTCTCAACCTTCACATCAAACGATTCAAACGTTGCCCAGTCACAAAAAAGGAAACAATTTCACTATCAGAACGGAGTTCTACAACTGTGTCTTCTTCATTTCACATCATTCAACATCCTCAACAGTATACACTATGCAACATACCATGTACAATTCACATTTGATCGAGCTTGCTAGGCGCCTAAGATAATAATGCACCAAGCTATACTCTGCTGTGAAACTGTGGTCCGACCCTTTATCACATATGAATGTAATGTGAGGATACGGCTATTTGATTGTCGTGATTTACAGGTACCTGCTCCTCGCAGGGTTGCCCTCAGAAGGACACAAAACTTTCAGGTCAGATGGTGCGCAATGAATGTACTGTCAAGGCGTATTGCATTGGTGAGGGATGGGGACCTCGATATGACCTTTACGTGACATAAGTTCTACGGTTCTACGTATCGTATGGCTGAGCCGTTGAGCTTGTGGATTCCTGGCAATACACGATACTACATTACTACAAGTACAGTCTGAAAAATCATTGAACATCCTTATTCATCTTATTCCGGCCTGGCTTCTTCTGCTCTCTTGGCTTCCAAGTCTGCTGAATCTACCTGGACAAGCCACAGGCATAGGTGATGCATTCCAGCTTGTGCTGGTAGCAACACTGGAACAATGCAACACTGCGACAAGCGAGCCACGGACTCGACATGGCACAAGTATGACATATGATATGACATGGTCATGAGTCATGTCTGTCATGGTCATGTCATAGTCATCAAATTCTTTTGCCGCTGTCTGCTCGAGCTTGATCCGCTCGCCTTCAAGAAGGCCGCGCCTACGCCTCAAGATTCGGGCCGCGTCACATCTCTCGGCGTCAGGATGCATTGTGATGCGCAAAGTTCACATTCTCAATGCTGCGACAAAAAGGGCAAACATGCACAGGCAAAGGACAGAAAAAGGTGACAAAGAAAAAAACGGTTTTTTCCTATTTCTGTTCACTATTGTTTGTTTCTTGGGAGCAACAATTACCCATAACATCCCATACTGTAACCGGGTCTGAACCATTTCAAACTCTTTCACCGACCTGGCTGCTGGCCTTGCACAGAACCACCAGTCTCCTCTCAAGCAGAATCTACAAGGACACATGTCAAGATATCCCTGCCAAATGTGCAGTCAACACCAGAAACTCATCCACATATGCGCTACTTACAACATCATACAGCATAGTTGCAGCAGCGATGCGTCTCCGTCTCGTTTGGCTTCACCAAATTAAAGTATGGTCAACGGAAGTCAACGGAAGTCAACGACGCAAACTGCCAAGCAAAAACTCCTCAGCTGTGGCACCAACCTCTCAAACCACAACTCTTACGCCAAATCACGGAGTCAAAGCCAAATCCCCAAAAAAGTGGCGTGATTTCACATGATTTTACTACAGCATCCCAAGTCATCTGACTTGTGCGAAGGAAACTCTTTACGGAGCACTACCTGCTAAGCTTCTGTAGGATCCAATTTCACATCATCATATGCCACCTGCCTGTTCAGCTCTGGCATGCCCTCCCTCAACGCTTTGCATGCCTGGGAAAAGCATCTCAGTTCTGCGCTAATCATGTTTGTAAATGTTTGTAATATTTTGTAATGGTTTCTGTGGACCTGGGAACTTGTATTTCTTGTCAACTTACAAACGTTGTTCTATGACACCAGACGTGTTTTTTGTGATCTGAGTACAATATGATGAAGCAGCTCAAACCATTTCACTGACCAAAATCAGCCACTGCAGAACATTCAAGCGCACGTCCAATAGTCCCCCTTTTGTTTTTGCGACCTCCTGTTGTTCAATGGTCATTTCTCCTACACCTTCGAAAAACACACAGAAATCAACATCTTGCTATTTGATACTATTTGATCTCATTTATTCACTATTGGAAATGGTCTCACCCCAGCCTGCAATGCTGGGCCGCCGCCCCTGCAAAATGTCAGGTGCAGGACCATTCGAAAGGCCATCTTTCCGTTCATTGGCCTAATCTTTGAGATGAAAAGAGAACCATAGATATCAGGGGATTGCAGATGTGCAACTGCATCTCCAAAGGGGACTCAGCCTGAAAGTCCTGGAGAGTGGTAGATGCCCCAGGCTCCTTGGAACAACAGCGTACAGCGTGTGATGTGTAATGATGTGTAATGATGTGTAATGATGTGTAATGATGTGTAATGATGTGTAATGATGTGTAATGTAGATCATTGAGCCGCTTTTCACTGGCTTGAAATTGCATGGACTTGGATGCATTTTTTTTTCACACGTTCTGCTCTCCTTCGGATCGGACTTCTTGCCAGGTTGGTCTTGACACTGTAACAAGGACACTTGTTTGACGTTTTCACGGGAACGAAAGGAGTACCGGGGTCTTGGACTTGTTTGATGCTGGATTTGTTGTTTTTAGGAACAATCTTGATGGGACATGTTTTCATGGAAACTCTTAAGAAGTCGCAAGCCTTCATAATTATAGATTTACATAGTATGATTTGCTTTCTTTTCTCCTGGATTAGGCCTCCAATGGGCGGCATTCAAACAGTTTGCTGTTGCATTTCTCTATTCCTTCGAAGATTCATCCACTGATCCAGGTCGTACTGTTGTCAGATGATTTTCCTTCGTGCTCCTAAACCCCGCTTGTCTTCTTGATGCGATTCCGTCTCTCATCAAGCCATGGCATGTAAAAAAAGGTAATATATTGTAATAATGTGGTTTGCTATGGTTTGCTTGTTTTGCATTTTCTCACGATGTATCTTCCTAGTTCCTGGATGTTCCTGGGATGTTCTGAGATGGACCCTCTGTCTGTACTTCTTCCCACTTCCTTTCTTGCTTATCTGCTGACCTCCATCTCGGCTTGGATATTTCCACGTCACTTGGTCACAGAACATGACTCCATATTTGTCTCCTGCTGGTTGTTCCTGTCTGCAGTTTTGGGATAAAAGTCTCCAACACTTTCCAAATCTTTCGAATTCGTTTTGCGTTACGTATTTTGTCTCCTCCTTCGGCCGCCCCCTGTCTTGGATCCTCTTTCAAAACTGGGTCATGTGTCTTGTCCTACCAACATCTAAGTTTGGCTATCAACCGTCAACTGTGTGGAAACCGCGGGATTACATGGAACATACATGGAACATTCATGGAACATAGTAGCGAAGATCTGGCGAGGGTGGCTCTGATGACCATCTGCAAGTACAGGGAACCAAGCATATCCCAGGTCCCAGCTCTCATGTTTTGACACAGCCAAAGGGTCAAACAATGTCATTAGAGTGTCATTGTCATTTCTGTTTTGAAATGTTTTGACCAAGTTCCGGCCAACTGCTGCCCAGCCTGCGTCAGTTCATTCAGGCAACTCAGCAACTGCTCAGTCCTCAGAGAATTCGCGAAGAATGGTAGGCAGCAAAAGTCATTGAAAGGCACATGGAAAGACTCAAAGAAACGAGACAGCACTCTCACTTCTAGGTTTGATTTCACACTTGCTTTGGTCTGTCTAAGGTAGCAGCAAGAGCGCCATACACTCCTCTAGCTCTTGTTCCCACTTTGGAGCATCAAATGCAAGCTTTGCGTCCTGGTCGAAATGTGTTGGCTGCAAGAGATGACAAGGCACACAAAAAGACAAAAGACTCTTAACCTTTCAAAGTAGACATTGGGTGAAAGAGACTGAAGAACGAGTATATAATTTGTTTTGTTGTCCGGACAGGCTATGCAGCAGGGATGTGCATCGGCACTCACAGCTGTTGAAGACCCAGGTTCCTGCAAGCACTTCTTTCGCTCTGCTGCCTGCTTTGCGTAACGACGCCAGGACAATGATTGCGCGTTGATCGCAGAATGCGTCTAAGAGGGAAACTACATTTGTTTGATTAATACCTTTCATATCCTTTCATCATGCTTCAAACAAAATGACTTTGAAAGCTCCTCCCATAGCCTTGCCTCAGTGTCGAACGTATCTTTGGCCAGTTCGAAGGTGTCGTTCAGGGTCCTTGGATGCAGATCCATGTCAAGTACCCACCAAAGTGAAGAGTAGGATCAAAACCAAAACAACGCAACCTCATATATATATATGTATATATATGTATATATAGGGTATATGTATGTATATATATATATACGTATACATAATCTAATACAGTACACATCGACATACCAAATCTACTCCAACACAGAACGTGCCACACCATATTTGAATCCTTCTGGAGAGTTGTCAGCGAAGCGTAAATCTGAGACTCAGGGACTTGAAGTGCATCCAAGAACCAACTCAAACGAATGAGGAAAGATGACACTCAAACAAGATTACCAATACTGCAAAAGATTGCTCAAAGACACAAAAAACTCCGGCCACTAGCCACTCTACGGTAGGTCACCAAATTGTTGCTCAATCCTGATCTGAACCCCGGTATTATCTCACAGCCGCGCAGCTGTCTGCTAAGAAACCCGCAGAAAACAAGGGGTCCTTGTAAACATTTGTAAACCTTCCTCCTTTAGACAAAACAAACCGAAGCTTGCAAGGTTGGCAGGATCTTTGCAGTTTTCAGACCCTTTCGAGGGAGGCTCAAACGGCTCAAATCGTTTCTCTTGCTCTTGAAACAGCCCAAGCGTGTGCAAAAGGAGTGCTTATAACACGAAAGACTCTGAGCCTGAGTTCAGAGCTTCTTGCTTTGGGCTGTCTGCCTCAGTTCACACAAAAAGAAAGCTGCGCGTCTGGAGCAGTGAACATTCATGCAGCGAAGCAAATATCCTACCGGTCATTTGCCATATGAACAAACTTGAGATAGTAAACAAAGTTGAAAATTGAAGGAAACTGCACAAATTGTGAAAATTTGGATCTGGCCTCTCACAGTCCTCCCAAGAGCCGCACATCTTTGGCAGGGCCAACAACTTCTCCGACTTCTTCACCAAGAAGTCAATCTGTCAGGCAGTTCGCATGACAGCGGAAGACTTAAATCCCCGAGTTCGCCCATTCCCAAGGGTGGCCGAGGGTCAAGAACTCTTCAAGAGATTTGCGCTCTTGTGTAATTTCGCTCTTTGCTCTTGGGCCTCGTCTAGATTCTTCATCGCTTTTGTTTTCTTCAAGCACATCTCTTTCTCTTGTGAATCCAAAAAGTATGACCAAACCTATATACATAGATAATTCTATAATCCTGTATAATATATAATACATGCTATGTAAGGCTATGTATATATATATAATTAATTATATATACACATGCATACGTACAATCACATGGATCTTTGTACAACTAGGTAGCTAACTATATAATTACACTGACACTGCGATGGATTGCGTTGGACTTGTTGCTTCTTCCTTTTCTTCCAGTGCACTCCAGAGTGGTTGTGGGAACCATCCAAAGGCATTTCTTCAACACTCGGTTGTCGTTTTGCTAAGGCAGTCTTGCCAATCCCGACCCGGTATGTCCAGCTCAAGCTCAAAAGACGTCGATGTGGCCAAACGCCTTTTCCAAAATGCCTACTATGGTAAGCTAAACGCGTCGAAGCCCATGGAATAATTCAATTTTGCTGGAGCAAAGGCCTGATGTTTTAGCTCAACAACACCTACACAAATTATATAGATTAGTACAGGACAAAGAAATAGGGCTATGGTTTCTGTTTTGCCAGTCCAGAATTTGATCTATTATTTGATCTTTATTTTCAAGCAATTTTCTTTTCATCAATTGGACTCAACCATCGCCTCTGGACGCAACGGCGTGTAGTGGATTATCAATCTCATCTGGCACGGTCAATTCCAGAACGAGCAGTGTCAACCGTGGTCATGCCCGGTATGCCCAAGCTTTGTTCAATTTTGTTCAATACAAATGGAAGTGACGAGCTATGACGAGCTATGACGAGCAAGTCTCCACTGATGGTAGGACAAATTGGACAAATTCTGAGTATGGGCATCACGGTACTTGCTACCAAGAGAGAGTTCAGGCCTGAGGCTGCATCTCAAACGCAACTGCCTATCACAAACGGGGAGATGATGGGAGATGTGCCATGTGATTTCAAGCGTTCTTTCACACGACCCAAGTATACCAGGCATAACTTTTTATGTCTTGAACTGCCAACAAAATTACTGTTTCAGTTCCTTCTCTAGTCAAACTGCTGTTTCTCTTGTTGTGTTGTGGGCACGCCGATTTATATACACCTCCATCATTCTGTATCTCCCAGACACCACTGGCCAATCCAGCTGCCATGTCTCTGGCCTTGCCCAAGCTCATGGGCACTGCTTTTTGGTTCACCTCACTAGCCTGAGCAAATCTGAGCAATGCGAAGCGTGGTCACCAGTCGTCGCCAGTTCTTTATGTGCTGTCTGCACGGAGATTTGTTGTTTTTTGGAAAGTGGCAACATCGAATTTGTTCTACAGTAAGTACAACGGTGACTGTTTTTAAAGCAGAACCAAATTCTCTGACATGACCCCAAATCGGAAGAATGTCACCCTCAAATTGCTTCACCTTGTTCTTCTGGTCTTGACGACCCTAAGACCTTGCTGAAGGCCCCTTCTTTACATGGCGCATCTTGGAGTCATTCCGTATCTGTCATTCTACTCAGATCCAGCATATCTCAGCATCAAGCCAAGGCTGTGATTTGCTGTTTGATATCGTCCAATTCCTGGTTCAACTTCTGAATCCTAGGCTTGTGCACCGCTGAAGATACAGAAGGTAAAATCGACTATGGGCACCTCTGGGGTTGAAACCACTTGACTTCTTTGTTTATTTTGCTTCAAGAGCGGCAAACAAGTCAGAAGACTCCTTGAATGTGACATTTCTTTTGAAGGGGTTGCTTTTTGCTAAGCCTCACACCTATGTTGCATGGCTTGCCCACCTGTGGCAGAAAGTTCAACTTTCAGTCTTGCCAGTTCCTTAAGCAAGCTGTAGAAGAATCTGAAGCGGACGACCGGTGAAAATCTCAGACCTCTATCATTCTCAGGCTCTTCCTGGTCCTGACGGATTGGCAGGTGCCGCACTGGTGCTGCGCTGGCGGTGTTGCGTACTTCCCAAAACATGCATGGTATGATATACAGTGTATATATATATAATTTCATAATAAAATTAATGAACACATATATATATATATATATATATAGTGTGATGATATCATGTGTCTACGACAACTGTTGCAGCTTCGACCTGCTGCGTTTGGTGATGAATTCTTCACACATTCTCTCAGCAGGGTAGTCCTCTTCTTCGCTTGCTTCTGCCCTGGGAACACAAAGAGCATATACGGATGATAACAGGTGTACTGCATACAGAAAATGCCACACGACCAAAAAGAAGATGGACATAGATGGACATTCTCACCCCGCTGTCCAATAAAGGGTCCAAAGTGTTGCAACTCTTGCGACACCCAATTGTCTAGGTTGCCGAACTCCATCTGCTCCTCCACATCCTGTGCAAAATTGCTGTGTGGCAGTTTTGAAGACAAAGTGGGCATAATGAGTAGGCGAGCATGTCTGGCATCATGCTCCATTTCACTGAAAGTTTGCCATGTTTGCCTGTTCTCAGCAAGGTGATGGATAGAGTAGTTCATACAGGGATTTGTACCAATGTGACATTCGGACATTAACCTCATAATTAATCACCTTGAGGCCTTGAGTTCTAGCATTTCTTGGTGTAATTTCAATGCTTGCTACTTGCGTCTCCCAACCATCCCACGGGCCTTTGTATCGGTGGATCCTTTGACCTGCACAGGGCTGCGGTGTGTCAATACAAACTTGATCAAACTTGTCCAATCAACACAAACATTCCAACAATTTTGTTGAGATGCATTTGTTCAAATGCAAGGATATGCAACGTATCATTCAACTCACTTCAAACTTTTATAATCGCGTACATTGATTCATATCAGACGTTTCCATATCGTTTCCATCAAACCTTCACCATCTTCTTCAGGCCTTGGCATGGGGGAGCTCTCCGCTCACCAGCCTTGCCAACCTAATGTGCCAAGTGCATGAAGAGCTTTGACCCCATGACAGATTATGACAGCCACAATATGCCACAATCGCAAAATTTGCAAGGCATCACAATATCCAGTGTAGCAACACAACATGTGGCAACCAGTGTGGTAATGTTTCAGTCGCAACTTTTGCCCAGCAGCTCCTCTGTGTCGGGCGAATCTTCCTGCACATATCCCATTACTTCCAGCCAATGCCAGGTGGGAAAAAATTGACACGCAAGGACTTTAAAACAACTGTGAAGGGCAGTGAAGGAGGAGGAGGAGGGAACGGTGGTGGCCTAAACAAAAGAGACATTGCAATCGAACAAGAAAAGAGATCATAAATGGACTTGGTCAACTACTGAAAAGCAACACATTGACCGTGGAAGGGCAAATTGAATGCACATTCAAATCTCTGGTTTGATGCAAGACACCAACGCATGCAAGACACCAACCTTTGGACATTCACGCAGTGCAGCCAAAACCAAAACATGATCCAGCAATAAACAGCCCGTCCTGCACAATGGTCCAAATCTGGTTGACGATAGCACCACCTAGCACTTTCAATATCTTTCAATATCTTTCAATAGAAACAGAATGAAAAAATATCCTGCCCCTTCAACCTCACCCAAAGAATAATATCAGAAGTTCGTCGCCATCAAACATATCAAACATCACATAACATCACATAACATCACCAACACACCGGGTGTATCCGATGGATCCAATGGAGACGGTGGATCCGGGTGATTCCGGGTGTCCAACGTCTGGGCTTCTCTTTCTGCTCCAGCAACGATTTGCCAAGTTCCTGGGCCGGAGGCTCTGCCCACTGACCAGGCTGACGTGAGACCTTTATCATCCTTTATCTGCTTTATCTTTATACTCGGGATTCAATATAATAATATATTCAATCATTTCACTAAACTATGTTGAAATAGTCGTTTAAACATGTTTAAACTAATTTTGATACACAACAGGCAATCAAATTGGGCGCATATGATCCGGAATTCCTCATGACCGCCTCTTTTCAGGGTCTACGCCTTATGGATCTTATGGCCATGTTGCCCATGCTGCCCGTGCCCGTGCTTTTCGTGCCTTGATCTTTTCCATGAGATCAGCTCTTTCTCCCTGCAGATGCGCCTCAGGTGCGGTCTTGATGGTCTTGAGCTCTGACGCCGTCCGGTCACTCCGTTTGACAATCTGTTTGACAATCTGTTTGACAATCTGTTTGATTCATTTTGATGAATCTTTTCCATTTTGATCCATCTTGATCCATCTTTATCACATGTGTTGTGTACCGATGTTTGACACCCAGTGTACCCAGTGTACCCTCCTGCTTGTTCTGGAGGACTCAGCATACTAAGGACAGATCAATGCGCTTTGCCAGGATGTTGACATTGTTGGCATCTGCCTCTGCTAAGATTCATCACACAATTGAAGTCAACACGAACCTAGAACGCTGACAATCCACGGATCTCAAACGTCTGTTTGTAGGAACGTTGTTTCAACATATTCTTCTCAAGCCCAAAATACAGAAGCAAAGCAGGCTAGCCTCATTTCTATTCATCATCAGAGCTCGCCTCGGGCTGAATTTGGTCTGACATACAAGTTACTGTCATCTTTTCAAATATTTTTAATCAACAACTACAGATCCAACAAACGAAACAACATTGATCAATGTGATTCCATATTGTCTTTGCGGCATTGTTCAACCAGGCCTGCGCGGAATGAAAAGAGACCCACGACGCAATGTATTCTTGGTTTTTGACTCGTATAGAGCCTTCCGCAATTCCAGATTGTTCAAATGCTGGTGAATGCAGGACGTGCAAGATACACCCTTACATCTGTCTATTGCCTCGCTTGCAAAGCGAGACTACCCATCGGGAATCGTTCATGATAGCCTCAGCTTGTAACGCCTTTGCACCTCAAATTTCCACCGGGATCAGTCTTCACTCACGACATGCCTGCAGCTCCAGCAATCGTCTCACTTGGTCCTTCAGCTCTTCAATCACCTGCAAGATCAGCAGAAACTATTCAAGAAACAAACATGGCTGATGCAAGTGCGACAAGACATGCAAGACTCAGGAGACTCAGGGTGAGACAGAACATGTTTTATCATGTTTTATCTACGTCAGGCGGATAGATTTGGACAGGTCCGCATTCGCGTGTCTCTTCGGGCACCGAACACATGAACACGACAACACCACAGCTGTTTATACTAATCTTCACATTCTCCCGCAATCGTCTCAGCTTTCAAGAAATCCGGAACTTAACAACTGATGCACAAGGTCTTCACCATATCCAGTATACAGAGACCCCACCTTTTGTTGTTCCTCAAAGTGTCTCAACGGCTAGGTTTCTTCTGCTAACGCTACCAGTACCCAGTAGATCCTACATGCAGTACAAAAAAAACACCTACAATAAAACAGATCTTGTAATTAAATTGTTCAAAGAGAGCCTCATCTGAAGACTTTTCAGACGGATCGGCAACTGAATGTCAAACGATGTTAAACCGGCAGTCTCTCCAGCACTCAAAAGTCGACCTTGTTGAGCCGCAAGTTGTCTCGAGCCAGAGTGTCATTCAGAGCCTGGCAAGGCGGCACAATGCAAATGCGAATGGCATGCGAAGCCAGTCAAATCATGTCAAACATTGTCGTCGCCTCGATCTTTAGTTCATGGTTTTTGTAGATCCGCTTCAGATGCCCAAATCTGCCAAGGCTTGGCTCGGGCACTAACGAAACTCGTTTTTCTCTCTGCAAATCTCGTTGAAAGCTCCAAAGTGCTCCAAAATGGGTCCTTATGATCATATGTATATAATGTATATAATGTATGTATGTATGTATATATAATTAATTATGTAATATTATATATATATATATAATTATATATATACCTGGTTGATGTATTTCAACTGTATTTTCTTCTTTTCTCTTCTGTCTACTTCAGCGTTCTAAATTGGATGCCGTCACCCATTGGGTGGAATGGTTGGAACAGTTCCTGAACATGTTCAAACAAAATGAAGGCGCACCTGGCATCATCGAATTTATTGATGTCGAACTCTCCTCGTCGGCGCTGCGAATGTTCGGGTGTTTGCCCGAAGTGGGTTGACGTGTATTGGGTGGAGGAGAGTTGTTCCATTGTTGCTACACAAGGCCACATGGTCGATCCATCATACTCTTCTCACGTGGTGTTTCCATGCCTCAAGCATGCAGAATTGACATACTTTCTCGGAAAGTTTTGATACAATATGAATATGCGCATGATGTAAAGATAGAGCCATTTTCATGCCATGTCTAATACATATTTGAGTATTTGAGTTGTGTATAAAAAAGGCAAATCAGAAAGACACAATTGTTCATTGCAACATATTGCAACAATAAAAATGGTGTAAAAAGACAAAATCCGAAGCAGCCGTGCAACGTAACTACCATTCTGCGACGGCTTCCACCCGCAATTTTCCACTTGTCACATCTGGGCACCGGTTTCCCAGGTTTCCCAGGTTTCCCGGATTCCCGTGCCTTGTCCATCTGATTGGTGACTGGGAGTTTCATCTGCCTAGACCATCGCCATCGAGTCAAATTCTGCGGTCTGACCATGGGTCAACTAGCCACAAGCTTGATCTGTTTCTTTTTATAATATATATATACCTATCTATATATGTTTTGTTTCTGCGAATTAGCATCACCTTGATCGTTCTCGCTGGGCTCATGAAAACAACATGTAAAGGCGACACTGAACAACCATGTCATGCGCGACCTGGGATTCACGAGCTTCGTCAGATTCCTGGTCCATTGAAGAACCAAAAGCAACGAAGCATTCTCTGAATTTTCTCTAAGGATCTTTACGGTATATCTTTCAATGATTTTCTATGTCGTCTTTGTTTGCCCGGGAGTAATTGTTGGAATGGAGTGGAATGTCTGCTCTGCGATCCGCAAAGGCTGAACACTTTTTAGATTCACTCGTATATGGCGACCAGCTGCAACTAGCATTGGATTTATACTGATTTTTACTTAGCAGTTTGCCGAAGATCAGGGACAGCAACAGTAAAATCAGAGTACATAAGTATTTTCAAGATATCAAACGGATGGCGTTCTGTCCACAAAACAACATGCAACTTGCTCAAACATGCTGTTGCTCCATGCGCCAAATGCATGCGATCGCAATAGAGCAATTAGCTGCACCAACGATCTTGCTTGTTTGCTCGCCCTGCTTGAATTAATATTATTCAATAGATTGCCAAACAAAACCGAATATCCAGCATCAACACAAAATCAAACGAAGGAATCAATAAACATTATGAACTGCTGAATCATCATTGCTGCACTGAACCCCCCTGGCACACTGAATGCGCACCGTGCTGATGGCTGATGGCGTTGCTGCCGACGATCCCCCGCGTTGGACACTGGAACGGCGGGACGAGCGTGGCGATGGGCTGCCCCGTGGACTGCGGGCCCTCAGAAAGGCTGAAGCATTTTGTGGAAAGATGTGGAAAGATGTGGAAAGATGTGGAAAGGTTCTGCGGCGAAATCAGAAGAGTCACAAGATGTCACACATGCGAGACCTGTGAGACCTGTGAGACAGTCTATCTGCACTTTCTTCAGCTAAGCCACCCAAGACCAATACTAGCGGTGAAGTGGCGTCGCAAGGAAATTCGGCCTGAAGACTACTTGGTCAGCATGAATGCTGTTTCCAACAGTGTGGCACACAAGCAGCTTGGGGAACAGCTTGCCCACACAGCTTACATATAAATGTTTCTACAGAACTTCTACATGCTTATGATACTTATGATCAGTGTTCATCTAAGGCTAAAATCTAAGGGCCGTTCGAATCTCAGCCTTCTTGTCATTTGCCTTTCTTTCCAGCGCTTGATCAAGCTTCCTGTAAAATGCACAATACGGTTTGTCAAAAAATCTTCTGCAGGAAATGCTAACGCACATCTATATGGAGTAGGCTACTTATTAGTCGTGGAACTTCAACAACTTCAATTTTTTTCTCGGCTGCAAGGCTTGTCGTTGCCTCTGTCACTATCGCTTTTGTCAAACAGAAAGGATAAACTACAAGCTCTCTGACGGCGACTGGGTCACGGGTCAGCCAAAGCCACTTTTTGCAACTTTTGGCGGGTAAAATTACGCACAAATTTGCAAAATTAAACGACAACCTTACACATATAGGAAAATGATGGAAAATTGTGTTGAGTAGCACAGAAATTCACCAAGACATCCTTAGGTTTATCTTAGGTTTAAGGCGCTAAGTGTTACAAGTTTCATCTGAACCTTTCTTCATGTTGAAATAACAAGCAGTAAAATCTTTGAACATGGACATGGATGTGAAAAAACCTAATACAAAACTTCTGTTAACTATTTTTGGCAACTGGTCAAGCGACGGGCAGGAACCCGTGCGCATCCTTTCAAAAACACCATTTTCGCCTTCTCAACAATCCAATTTTCATCAATTTTCACTTGGCCACTTGGCTTTTCCGTTCCCTCCAACCACCCAAATCATCCCAAACCCCCCCATCCTCTGGTCTTTGTCCAGCTTTGTTTCTCCTTTAGCCAGGTCCTCATACGGCATGCGGCGAAGCTGGACAGGGATCAGAATTGAATAAGTCTGGATCCTTGCTTTGCTACTGCTCGCGTCCAGGCAGCTGTTCAAATCTTATCAAATCTTCAAGATTCTTCAAGCCTGTGTCAGTGTCACCCTTTCTTTTCATTTTTTTCAATATTCGAACGATTTCGAACGCTTGATTGTCTACAGAATTCTACAGGTCTGTCTTGACAATCCTTTTTGGAGGGTCGCACTTCAACTGTGTCCTGCCCAGCATTCCGCATCTGCAGTTGGTAACGTCGTAGATTCTTCGTAAGCCTTGCATCGCGCGGTGTGGGAGTGTCCAATGTCTTCAATCGAAAAAAGAGGTTGAAAGTTGAAAGACTCAAAGATTCACATGATGACCTTGCTGCACTAGATCCTGCGAATAGCCAACTCTGAGTCGGTCTGGTTGCTCAAATCCTCTTGCTTTCGTGCTCTCCAGCAGAGGCTACTCTCTGACAGTTCAATTAAAATAGTCAAGCAGCCGCAGCTCGTGCTTGGTCATTGAAACGCAGACCTTAAACCACTGCCGTGCTTATTGCCCAAACGTCCAGCTACTGCTGGTTCGGACACATGACTTGCTCCTTCTCTTGACATCTCTAAGATAAGAGTGCCAGTACGTGACATTATGTAGTCTGATGGTCTGAAGTTTTTTCTTGTATCATCTTGTATCTACTGGTCACTAGTACATGTAATCTTCCCTGGAAAGATCCGCAAAGCAGCAGAAACGTAAGGATTCCGCATCATCACGAGAAAGGTCAATCTCATCAAATCGATCGAAATCCTGGCATGCAAATCATCACCTATTGAAATCACCTTGAATATGTGAGAATCATCTGCGAAGCATGTATGAAAAGCCTACACCGAAGAATCACCAAAACAACCTCTTGGGTTTCCGGCACAAGCATTCTAGTATTTCTAACTGCATCACATCGTAGCTTGCCTCCTCCATGCCTCGCAGAAAGTCCCGAACACCTACCTCGTAGCCTGTCGACAGAATCGCTATCAATTCTGGCAAAGCAAGGAAACAAGGTGAAACAAGTGTCATACAATTGACCGCGGTGTCTGAAGTTGGTTTGCGAAAGACTCAAACTGCAGGTCTCTCCTGCGGAGTTTCGGACCCACTTCAAGAACTCATGATGAAGATTTGGCCAATGCAAAGACTGCAACAAGCGACGAATCGTCCGCATCCTTGGCCGAAAGCGAAACCATAGAAAAAGTATGATGACGCATGATGTACAGCCGCATGTAAATTTGGAACATCTATTACATGAAATCATATGAACACAATTTCTACACATAGATTGTGTTCAAAAAGTCCTCCAAATGCTCCTTGTTTAACCCGTAAACTCGTACGTTTTACTACGCTCCCTGGTCCCTTGACTACGCATTCATCGATGAGCTGCGTCCGGACTTGGTTTATCTTGGTTTCTCATTGAAGTTCGAGCGTCTTATCGCGTTTGACGAAGTGTTCCGATTTGAAATTTAAAAATTGAAAAAAGGATGCATTTTTTTTGATATATATATATATATAAAATACACTAAAATATATTAAAATACTGTATATTGATGCATATCATGTGCCTGGACATCATAAACATCTTGGACATCTTGCGCATCTTGGACTGGGGCTGGTTGGCCACCTGCTCTGACTTTGACGGTGGTGGTGCAGAGGGTGCTCCTCCGTGTAGAAGTCGAATCATATCTTGGGTGAGCAAAGCGAGCAAAAACGGATACAGTAAAGCTGTGACAAAACTAAAACTGTGATAAGACATGATAAGACTGTGATAAAACACACAGCGTAGATGGATGTAGAATGAATTAGAATGATGTAGATGGCCAACAGCCTGATCTGGTTCTCTGAGTGCGCGGCTCGCAATCGAACTCTGGCGGCGCCGTAGGACCTTTAAGTCGAATGTGTTTCGATGTGGTTTGCCTTTTGCACAGTACCCTCCTATCCAAGTTGTTGCATGCTTTAATCCTTAACGGACTCGCCTTGGGATTCTGCACCTTGTCCATGTTTTCAATCTCCTCGATGTACCCTTTGGCCTGCAACAGCGTCGCACGATTGGTCAATCATCTCAATAGTAGCAAACGAAGCGAATGTTGGCGATGAGCAAATTGTCGCCGTATCATTCAGAAGATTCAGCCACATAAGCACCGTGTGAGGGTTGTAAAATGTTGTAAAGTCAGGCCATCCGATCGCGCACGCGTCTTGTCACTCTCTGGTTACCCGGTTACCGCTGCAGCCTCCTTTAAGCGGCGTTGAACTTCCACCTCTCCAAAGACGGCCAGAGTGCGCAAAGTGAATGGCACAGTTGGAGCTGCATGACCATCACAGATCCACATGTGCTGCTTTCACTTCACTACACTTCTACCATCTTCTACCATCTTCGACCATCTTCTACCCCAAATCATCCTGGGGACACCTAAATTGTTGCTCTTGAGGTTGACTTGCCTGAATCTGCGACATGATTAAGAACTTCTGGCTGAAAGAGGAGTCAATAGCGCTGTCGTTGCCATCCACCAGTTTTCGAGCCTGAATGGAATTTCAAGACCCAAAAGAATTCAAACTCATCACGTGTCACTGTTGAAATCTTGAATTTGCTTTCTCTAACTGCGAAAATAATCTCGGACTGATGCGCTTTCCCTTGTTTATTTTCCACTGTATACTGTCATGAGCTTCCAGATTCAGGGAATAGAACCTCTGTGTCTGAAACCTACACCGAATATGTATGATATGAATGAAATGATATGTACGATACGAATATATGATGTTATATTCTATAACGCTTCACATTGCAAGATATTGCAAGCTGAATCGCGACGCTGAGATATCGCCAAGCTCGCGGCCAACATGCTGATTGCACTGCTTGATTCAAGGATATTCTGCAACACAATTTGGCGGTGGCAATATGTGTCAGTGCAAACGGAAGGGAACGACTGAAAAATACCGAGGCAAAGTAATCAAAGAATAAACGGAGTCATGAGTTCCAACCGGTTTTCATCGCATGTTGTCAATCTAAAAATCAAACTTGGACAGCAGAGTAGTTTCACCAAAGCACGTCCAGACTTGACTTTCCAAAAGGATAAGGAACACAGCAAAAAGCAGATTCCCAAACCAGTTGGCCACACCAGCTTCGAAATGCCTCCGGTGGCATCTGCATCAGAATGTTGGACACGGCATCTACGAGGTCCTTGGGTCAGCGGAGAGTCGTCCACAAGCATCAGTACTGAATTGATCATAATCGATCCATTTTTATCCATTTCTTGTATGACACCAAGGACTTGGCCTGACCATTGTCCCGTTCTGAAAACAGCTTTTCAAAACAGGCGCAAACTCATCAGGGAGCATAGTTTTTCATGAGATAATGCATCCTAGGCTGCACCTTTTCAGTGTACAGTGGATTAGCCTTACCGACGGCATTGGGCACTTTGTTTCTCCACCAGTGCTCATCCTGATGCAAATTCGGCTTCTAGAATGGGATGGCTTTGATGATTTTGATGCCAGTTGAGTGCTGGACAGCTTTGTCGAGAACTTTTCCTTCCTGGTACCATGGAACCCTTCCACATCCCGTGCATCCTCAAAGTGTCACAGAATCTGTCTGGGCTCTAAGAAATGCAGAATCACAAGGCAGCTCTTGTTCAATGCGACCGCCAGCAGAAAGCGACCTCATTCTTGTCAGCTATTCTGGGTGGAGGCGCAAAAGCCTTGCCGCAGGGCAATTGCTTCTTATACTTCTTCTTGCGCACTTTGCAAACCATTCAGCTGCTACTGCAGTTGTAATGCTAGTGACGTCTGGATCCTCCCAAAACCGAATGCAGGTGTGTATCAGTCTGTGGCTCCTTCTACAATGGTGAGGTTTGAAATGGAAAACACAAATGCCTCTTCACCACTTTCTTTCTAACTTATGATTTGCTTGGCTTGGCCCAGCTTGCTAGCTTGTCAGCTTGCCTCGTCGTTTCCGGGATAGTTGTCCAAGATGCTCTTCCTGGAAAGAGTCTCTGATTGGCAGCAAAGAATTGAGATTTTTCTATTGGGAATTGCAACAAAAGAACATGCCAAACGCATGGATGGATACTCTGATGGGAAACGAATGCATCTCAACCAAGGTCTTTTATTGAGGAGACAATGAATGCCACATTTCTAGCCCGTACTCGAGCCCAATATATCATGGAGGGAACTGATTCCGGCTACGCATCTAAGTCTCATTTTATACGCTATCTCTGCAGTACCTGCTTTTTTTTCTTCAATAGTGAGTTGAGTGCAACAAGGTGGAGCCATCGGTGATCTTCATCCCATAGACCATTTTGTAACCCATTTTGAAGCGGACGTTTCTAAGACCCGCGAGGCGTGGATGGGTGGCTTTTAAAAACGTGGATTTGGTGGCCAGGTTTCTCTCCCATCACTTCTCGATACTTCTCGCTGAGCTGTGCCAAGCTGCAAGTTGTCAGATTTGTCAGGTAGCCCACCTCGCCACAGCGATTTGCTTCACAAAACATCACAAAACACTGGTCGCCAAAACAGACCAACAATATCCAACAATTTAATGAAACCGGGTTTGAGGTGACTTGAAGCGTTGGCCATTCGCCTCGCTGACCTCGTCCAGATTTGTTCCTCTCACTGTTTTTGTCCTCCTTCTGCTTCCCGACCTTTACACGGTGAGGAGAACAGTGGGAGCCACATCATAACGCGCGTAAAAGAGCTATCAATCGTTAGACTCTTTCCAAACTGAATATTGAACAAACACACCTGCCTCAAGATCAGTGTCATTGGTTGAAACTTTCAAAAACTTTCTCGAACAAGAGCCTTGTGCGGTTGTTTTTAACCAGCCTGCAGCTCCTCTTTGTTTCCTCAGCTAAAGCGGTCGCCACAACCAGACTGACGCCATCTCAGGCAGGCGTCTAAGATCGTCTAAGCAGGCAGCATCTGCAGCATCTCTCTCGCGTTTTCCCGAGATCTCTGAGCCTTGTGCCGTTTGTGAGAGGAAAGTAGGTTGAGCCATCCTTCTTCCACTTGTGCATCGTGAGGCGCGCCTGCACTGTGAGATAGTGGAGGTTCCCATAAAAAGCATAAAATACAGAGGAAAGAATGACCTTGCCAGCCTTGCCAGGCTGTAATTCACATTCCAGGCATGTTCAAATGAATTGCTATATATATATATATACTATATATATAATGTATATAAATATACATAATTGTGTGTATATATAATATCATATGATTATGTAACAATGTATATCAGTATATTTGTCTGTTCGGGAGGCCTTGCCCATGAAAACACAAATAATTTGACACAAGAATACAATCGATTTGAACAAGTCAGCGCCCGAAGGGCTAAAAAACAAGTCTTGACATCATATGACTCTTAACTTAAATCATATTAAAATATATTTAAATCTCTTAATTTCATCTGATCATTTTTTTGAGTCTCTTGAAGTCATATTGCGCAGTACATCCCGACCGCACCTTGAGCGCCAGAGCCTCATCCAACTTCTCCCGCGGCTTCGTTCTCAGCAACACACGGTCACCTCCACGACACACAAATCTTGACATATTTTGTTGAAACTTGTTGCATAACTGGCATAACTTGTTGCATCTTGTTGCCATGAAAAAGTTTGAACGTTCAGACATCAGACATATTCAGACATATTCAGACATGCCATTGAACAGGCACGTGACATAAATTCATGCCTGGCCGAACTGCTTTTGACATCTTTTGACCATTGAGAGCCAATGAGTCTTTCGAAATCAAGTTTTCAAGGACAACTCAAGGGACCCCTTCCATGAGCCAGCCACTGTAGACTAGGCAACACTGACTGACGCAACTTCAGCTTGTTGTTTGATTTGATAAATTTGGGCAAACCACGGCAAGCCAAATTCTGCAAGTTTGGCGTCTGAAATTGCACATCGCCAGCGCACCTTCGCTGGGTCTTTGTGGGGATGGCTGCGGCATCTTCTGCAAAAGCTTAATTCCTGCAGGACTGTAAATCATCGGTCTCTGCCATCCCACTGCTGGCGAGCTTCACATCTTTCTAACCATTTCCGGCACTGTCTTGGCACTGGAGAAACCATGAGAAACCGAGGACAGGACTCGCAAAATGTATTGAGAAATTGTGACCTGTTGCATTTCACATCTGATTTCCGAAAATACAAAGCGCCACGCCTGCTGCATCTCTCTGTGCTTCTTCTCGCGGGTTGCCATGGAAAGTCCTGGAGCACAGTGCAGGACAGTCTCATGGAAGAACGATCTTTCCCAATGTGGATCTGCCCTTGTCACACTTCATACCTCTGACAATTCAGCTGTTTATGTTGTACAGTGCTAAACGTCTCTCCACATGGCTTCTTTTGCATTCTGTTGAAATTGTTGAATGTATCCGTGGCCTTGGCCATGACATCGCCTCTTCAAAACATGATGCTTTGCCATTTTTGCCTTTTCAGACTGGAGAGGCTCAACCCATCTCGAACCACGCCTTCTACTAGGCGGTGCCATTTCCACCACCCTCACCTGCCCAAATGATCTCATTACAGGAGACAGACATCTGCAGGGTTTGCCCGTAAGATCCCGTAAGTAAATTAATTAAGTAAGTAACGGATGTAGCAAAGCTCTGAAAACCTTCGGTGCAATTCACCGTATTCACCTGTTCTGCTTGGACAAAAGCTCTAAGTTGTTGAAATCCCTTGGCCGAAGGAGTCGAAACAGTTCGTTGGCTTTTTGGCTGTCACCCGATGTCATGTGCGTTGCGAGGAGGGACATCCTTCCCATCCTTCCCATCCTTCCCATCCTTCTGCATCTGATTGGAATTCAAACAGGGAATCAAGATTGACCGCGACAAGATGCGACATGTGACCAGTGCATGATGCATCATGATGCAATGTCATGTCATGTCTCATGTCATGTCTCATGTCATGTCTCATGTCATGTCTCATGTCATGTCTCATGTCATGTCTCATGTCATGTCAAGCCGCAGCATGCCTCATCTCTACCAATCTGCCCCTGGCCATGCTGAGGCCTGGTTCAAAAACTTCGACAGTCTGCGCATGTCAGCGCTACAACTTGAAGCGTCACGACTGAAGAGTCCTCGCCTTTGGCCAGTGCATGGCTGTGTTCAGGGCAGAGCTCTGGCGCTTGAGCACAAAACAAAGGCAGTACAGCTCATTGTAGCAGTGCAGCATGCAGTAGCAGAACAGGACAGTTTAGCAATACATCATGGCAATTCTCTGATGCTGGCCTCTGTCCAAGAAGGGAAGTTTGATGTAACATATCAATCTAAATCATAACTATTCATTCCAGTGTAATTTAGATTAATTTAGTACTGCTATGCAACGATTACGTAGTTATGAGTGATATGAGTGGCCCATGTGCATGCCCACTTTGAGTGGTCTAAGGATCCAAGGATCTCAGGACACATTTTTTGCGAGTTCTCGCAGATCCAACGACGTACCTCAAACAAAGCTCCAGAAGGCAAAAGCAGGAGCCCGTTCAAAGCCCGTTCGCTCAAAGCAAAAGCTTTTCGAGTTCTTGAACCTTTCTGTCCGCAAGCCACAAAACACATAGAAAGACTGTGGTCATGAATAGCTGATGACTGATGACTCTTTGTGACTCTTTGTGAATCAGGGCCTCAGTTTCTCAGCCGCCACATCATCGGGTAGGGGAATTCAGTTGCCTGCAAGCAATCCATCTTTCAGATGCTCCCCGCAGCACACTTTCTGAGTTTCTGTCCTCCTGTTTTGCTCCAAAAACAATGCTGAAAGGAGTCATGAGCCTTGCCACCCCAAAGGTTCCACTTGTGAAGTCGAACGAAAAGCATGTGCCAATTGACCTCGCAAATGCAGGAAAACCAGTGCAAAATTTTTACAGACTTCAAGGGAAGGCAGTCTACCGTCATCAACCATCCACCAATTTTAAACAAGATTTAACAGCTTAACAATGTTTAACGCTGTCTAGATCTGTCTAGCATTAATGGTGCCGAATGCTCACCTTCTCGAAGAACTCGTCCACGTTGCTCTCTTTGATGAGAGCCAATGGGCGCTCCCTGATGTGTCACGGGAGATTGTGGCAAGTATCAGGCATCGTGACATGAATCAACCCACTTGCACAGGCCAGTGTGTGTCAGTGGCAGTGGTTGCCACTTGCATTTATTTATCTTATTTTATGTTTATACAGATTATACGTGCCAGCTTTGATCAATTTTGCCAGTTGGTTTGCCATGAGCCGCATCCGAGACACATGGTGACATGGCCACATCTCAGGACATCTCAGGACTCACACCGGGTCTCTCTTTGTGTATCCCGTTGTGTCATGTTGTGTCTCCCTTTAAGCGAGCCGGGACTGACCCAAAGGGAGGTGATTTCATGACGTAGAGATAAAGGCCTGGGGACGAGGCCAAAGTCCAAACCATGTCCCGAAGCAAAGTGCAACGCAAGCACGCTCCATATCTTCCATATCCTCCATAAGCACCCAAAGCCGCCATAGTCATAGAATGAACAACGATTGCATGTGCTTACAGGGTACGCCGGGTACGCTTTTTGATTTGGGCAGAACCCGACAGGCCATGGCGACTGACTGCCTCCTGGATTCTGCCCTGCCACAAGCCAGAACCAGCCCTTGCCATCATCCTGGAGTCCAAGACTGTCAGCAACGTGACGGATGTGACACAGTGTTGACAAAGATTTGCCAACCAAAATAATTCAATCTTTGTTTCAAGTTCGTTCATTACGTTCATTCAAGTTGAATCCAGCCATGACCACTTCCCACCGGCTATCCGATCTGTCGCGAGATCCCATGAGTCATCTTGAAGTTTCTCCAGCTAGCTCTGCGAATGCAAAGGCTGTTCCATGCGTTGCACCAACAGTTGCCCACCACAAATCATGTCCGTTTCAAGTTGTATTTCAGCCATTTTCTGCGGCATTGGTGTTTTCTTACTTCAAGTCTAAGTAAGCTTTTGAATCTATCAAGAGGTCATCAAGATGTCCTGGCCGATCCAACGCTTGTTCTCCTTCAGGTTCTGCTTGAAGGTCTGACACACGCGGGGGCATTGACTTGCAGCGCAGACACGCAGAACAGAGAGTTGCCTACAATGGCCTAAAAAACGCTTGGCAACCATGGGGCTGTAGAGTTGTTTTGAAGGGGGGCCAAACAGGTGACACGAAGCAAAGGTACGTAAAAGTGGATACTGGCTTGACCCTCACAGGTCAACCATGTTTGGCAAACCGCTTTCTATTGCGGAATCTCGCCTCATAGGCAGTCATGTGGTCATTCTCGCAAGGCTGACAAACGTGCCAAGCTCAAGGCAAAACATGCCACATGGTGCAAATCCAAACTGTCCAAACTGTGCCAAAGACGGGTTCAACTTAAGAGCTTTCCAACAAACGTATCTAAACCTTACACAACTTGGCTTGTTTCCCGCACATGCAAGTGGTCTTCAATGTTTTTAATGACAAGAACATATCTTTTTGAATCTTTTGATATCTTTCTGATCGCATCAAATTTGATCAAATCTGAAGAGCTGGCCTGACCCTTGTGGCCAGTGTACTTCCGTGACATTTTGAACCATCCGTTCTCACGCCACGTTCCAAAGAAGCTCCTGCCCACAACTGGAGATGACTGCAGTGAAATGTGCCATTTCGACTTCAAGGGTCACATGTGTCAGTGTGCACTTCAGCGATGCGACAACAGTCCAGTCCTAAGAATGAGGTCCTTCATGAACCTGCATCTGTGATGACTTGAACATGCTCGCCGCTGGCATTCTATACATATATATATATATAATTATATATATATTATCCTAAAATAGTATCTTGATGTGCGTGCGGACACTTGACACCTATTTTGATAACCATATACATGGAATGATATGAATCAAATCTATTCAAATGTAGCGATATACTTGTGCAAATTCTTGTGCACATAGAATCACAAAATTGCGATAAGTCACACCTATCCATTCTACCAAATTCTACCCATCATGATCCAAGACTGCCTGTCGCAGGGCACCAGGCTCCCCCGTAGCTGAGGTCATGGCCCTGTTGGCGGGCCGCCACTTCCACTAATCGTGTCCTCGGCGGATCACGTGGAATGCTCGCCTAAATCTTGGCCACGACGACAATGTTGGGACAATATAGGGACACTATAGCCAGCTTGGAAGCATTCGAACGGCAAGTCGCATGTTGGTCAAGGGAACATCTCCACATGCTGATACCCAACAAATGGATACAAATGGGCCAATCAATGGTTGGAACTGTTGAAACGTTTTTCGAAGAAACTTCTTTAGTTGCAGGTCGCCTGTGCTGTCATTCCTTGTTGTGTTTTCACTGTACCCTCCACAATAAATCATCAACTTTCTACATCGCAATTTCACAAGAGCTATTTATATTTGGCATATCTTAATTGATTCCAGGTGTATCCTTTCTATACAATCTTGTGGAATCCTGAGGATATGATTAGATCGTATGAGTCAGTTTGGTTCGCGGTTCACCTGTCCCGTAGGCCGTCATATGCCGTCATGTAGGGCCCTGACGGCGTACCATTCGTCCAAATTGTCCAACTTGTCACCGTCCAAATCCACGCCACGGAAGGGTGAGGCCACCCTGGCGCAGTCGGCGCCGGGTGCATTTACAGAAGGCATCAGAAGGCTATCATTGCGACATGCCGTGGGACATGCCGTGCGACATGCCGTGTGACATAGTGCAACCATCTGCAACCAATGTTACACTCTTACACCCTACGTTTTGCATCGTTTTGCGGTGTACCAATATAATGTCGTGTTGGGGTCTATGCAGCAAACCATTTTCACTTCCTGCAACCTTCAAAATAAAAAAAGCAATGGAATCACTGCAGTCGGTTGAAGGTCTGCCGTTGAGTGATTGCCAAAGGATGCAGAGTTTGGTATGCAGAGTTTGCATGAAAATGGAGTTGTGAGTTGTCCTTTCTCAAATCCAAGCGCTGAGATGGGAACAGAAGCATGAAAATGCAGTCATCATGACACGTGCGCACAATAGTGGAGTATACATATACATATACATATAATAATCATAATAATGATGATGATAACAATAATAAATAACAATAAGAAAAATACAATAAAAATAATGCTAATAATAATGCATATACAATCGTATATATATAACATTATGATTATTAGATAAATAAATTAAAACACATATGCAACCTGGAATTCAGAAACAGCTTGGGCACACAAGCCGGGACGACTTACAACAATATGGCACGACTTACAGCCGGAACCCTGAATGGCATCTCTGCCAAACAGTGTGGATCAACTACAGTAAGGGTTCTTCACCTTGTACTTGGCTTGATTGCTCATGCTGTGCTGCAAGTTGATATATTTAGAATTATTTAGATACAGTAGGATTTTTCCAATGACTTCTGCAGGAATTAAATGAATTACCCATCCAAACCTTTTCAAACCTGGTAACCTGTTCAAACCTACAGTCAGTGCCAGAATTATAGAACGGAGCCAGGAGTAAATTCAGATACGTTTTTTTTTCATACCTTCCGAGGAAAAAAGAATTATAGAACAACAGGGTACGGTAAATAACCGTACCTTCGTACTCCTCAACTTCCGTTCTATAATTCCGGCACTGACAGTATCCATCTACTATATCCTGTGATTGCACACGTTGCAAATCATGTCAGCGCGGCTTCTTCACGACCACCTCCTCGCCCTGGCTGTGTCAAGTTGAAAGGGTCATTGAGTCATTGAATGTCATTGATATCATCTTTGCTGAATGTTGCTGACATTCTGCCCTTCTCAGTTGGCAAGCTTTCTATCACAACATGTCTGACACAAGTTCTACGGTGTATCCTAAGAGTCACAAACCTATTTTCTTCTACATTGCGCTGGAAATCGTTGAAGTTCCATAGCTTTACTAAGTTACTATATTGCTCTAATGGTTTGCGCAATGTTACCGTGCCTCTTCACCTTCGCCCTCTTCTCCCTCTGCAAAGCGTGTCACTGGCGAGGCAGAAGGCCTACCATGGCACAGTTGGCACAAGGCCAAACAGGAACGACGGAAAGGACGGAATGACCGTTAGACAAAAAGGTTGACAAACAAAGTACAGAAACAATATCATACAAAAAACACAACATATAAAAATATAAAACATGACACTGAAATGCATCTGACATCTGCCATGAATGCCTGGCCTTCTGAGCAGAGATGCATGGGGTGAACCCAGTGAGCTGCCCACGAAGACCGTCACTTGGTACCAAGCCTGGAATTGACACAGGAGGAAACAGGCTTTGTGAAAAATCGCTTGTTACAATTAACAAATATTTGTTACAAACATCCGTGAAATTCAGCAACAAGGCTGAACAGGGTGGAGGCTATGGGAGGCTTGAGATTTGTTGAGCCATGGTCTGTCCATCCCTCTTTGCAACTGCCCGACCCAACAACTCATTTCACGATAGCTTAAGAGCCGATGCCCATACGTTTCCTTGACGATAAGAAACGTCTTCCTACACAGTTGCAACATTTTGCCTGGCACTTTGCATGGCCCTTGGCATGCTGTGTTTGAGTCGTCAACCATTATCCATTTCTCTTTGTTTCTCATCTTGATGCTTGCTGTTTCGCAACTGTATTGCAAATGTTTTACATGTGTGCTTTATTGATCTTTATCGTGCTTTCCATCTTTGCTTTATATAAACTTTAATAAACTTTATATCTTTGCCCTCTTTGCATCTCTTTGCATTTCTTTGCCCTATTTTGGCCTGGGCCAGCACAAGGAGAACTAGCGCCACCCCAAAGGGTCGTGGCGCTGCCATGGCCTGGACTCATGAGAGGTGACAAACACTGATTCAATCCATGAAGTAATTCAAACAATATATTAAACATATTCAAACATATTCAAACAATTTCATTTTATATATTTTATTATATTTTATGTTACTTCAAGATACTTCAAGCATTTACATTTCCAGCATTTCAAGTTATTTCAAGTTACTTCATGTTTCAAGGATTCAAATCCAGGTTCAATTGTTTTCATAAGATGTATCAGTCCATGTAATGCAAGACTGCAAAGTAAAAACACCATGCCTTCAATCTTGAAATGACATGCACCGACCCCATGAATACCCCAACGTGAATGACCAAACTCGAAAATGTTCAACGCCGCAAACAAGGGTCATATGAGTCATATATCTGCCTCTGCACTAGGGTGCGACACGGATGCTTCGTGGTCGCGCCCCGCTTGAGACATCAAACGAGACAAAGCATACGATTCACTATGCTTCACATCAAGACAGGTCTGTTAGAAAAAATGAAAAAAAAACAAAGACTCAAACCTTACAATGGTGGCAGTAGCCTTCACTGCGCAGGCATCGTGCTTCTACTAATCGTTTGCAAAGGGTGTAGTGCAATTTCGAATGAAATGGCAACTTTCAGTGGGATTGTGAAGCCAGGTCCTCACTGAACCATAGCATGCTCGGTGAATGCTCGGCGAATGCTCGGATGCTCCTACTTTTTCTATCTTTTTGATTCTTTTCGCCTTGGTTGGACCAACAAGCTCACATTCTCTCGTTGTAGTACTTCCCGTAATAGTCACGGATGGCTTTTAGGCGATCATCGAGCGGAGGGTGCGAATTGTTCAAGAAGACGTGGAATGGATGAGGCGTCCTGAGCAATTCACGACTTGCGCAAGTTATCGCTAGTTTCTCTGGCACACAGAGCTGGTGCCTTTGAGTGTACGCTCGAAGTAAAGGAACAAAGAGGGACACCTTCTGGCAAAAACATGTCTTCGTGGGCCCTGTTGTGTCATCGACTTCTGTTTTGCCGCTGCGTTCATGTGGAAAACCGGTTGGACTAGAAATTTGAACTTAGTTTGCATCTAAATGAGTCTAAATGCATCCAAGTTGCAGATTTACCTGGCCAAGGACAAATAGATACAAAATGATACAAATAGGACAATGAAATGGCACAGTTGTATTACAGTTGTATACAGTTGTGCCATCTCGGGATCTCTGAAATGGCCAGTGGAGCCGGTGCCATCCGGTGCCAATGTCGTGAATCCGTCTCCTCAGTATCACCTGGCCTTGCTCTTCCGCATCATCTTCTTCAGAGCATCGCCTGATTCGTCAATCTTTGAAATCGTAGCCACATGAGCCCTTGATTTTCTTCCGAAAGATGGTCTTGTGAGTCTTGTGTATTAATTAAGAACAAACCAAACCCATCCATACACCAACCTGTTAAACCATCCCAGGAATTGAACGGAAGCACTTTTGCGAAGCTCTTCACAGGACGAACACAAACGGAAGAGAAGGAATTCAGGAAATCCTCTCGCAGTGTCCCACATTCTCAGGCAAAGTGCCAAGGAAACGCCCGTACTGTCGATTTGCAGCAACACTGTACCGATCAGCTTGGTATTCATTGAAGCGCGAAAATATCTTCATCAACACCGACATCGGAAAGTCAACCTGAGATCTTGCCACAGCATGGATTGGCTCAAGAAAAGCGGAGCACGCACAAATTGTGTCGGAAATGGTCGGAATGTTTACAAATGCCCGCAAGCGCTATATGACCGCTGCCGAGTGGCAGGTTCCCAAATGATGGTGAAGAAGACCACGCTGAGATAGACCTGGTGAACGTCTGTGAACATCTGTGGATTAGGTGTATTCAGAATGTATTCAGTATCTACATCGCTGTAGACGCTGCGGACTGATTGAAGCTCGAAATTCTTTGCATCTCAGAGATATCTTCAACACCGTGGAGGTACTTGATTCACAGGCTGGGCCAATGTAGCCTGGTTGAATGGATGAACACAAAGTAAGTATAAGTAAGTGCCATTAGGGGAACTTTGAATTCAAAAGCATCCCCTCACCATACCAATCTTTGCACAAAATTAGTAAGGACAAAGTTGCCGAAACTAGTCACCGCAAAACTTTGCAGGGAACATCTTACAGCGTCGGTTGTAATCACGCTGGCCTGTATTTTGTTGCTCATATTTTGAACCAGCGGATCGCACGGAAATCAAGCTGTACATTTCCTTTGACTTTAAGCAGCGAATAAAGTGTAAGAGAAGTGGAAGGAAGCGGCTCTATTTACAGCTCCATTTCATAAGCAGTAGAGCGAAGCAGTCTAATGGACACTCTTTTAGAAGCTCAATTTCCCATCTTCATTTCCTAGCCGCTATCCAAAACTAGAAGGGAAAAGCAGCTTTCATGTATGCAAACTGAGCATTTTCGCAGTTCCGCCAATGTTTGTCAACGTTCCTTGCTTTCCTTTGGGTGCACTTTTCATCACTTTTCTACGTAACAGAACTTGCCTTAGCCCCTTTCCCTGCTGCTCTCACCTTGACAGCTGTTTGAAAGTGACATCTGATGACATCTACTTCAAAACCGCCCGAGGGCTTGCAGAGCACTTTGAGAAAGTTATTAACTACTCACAACATCTCATACAGTAACTACTCCTCACAGCATTCTACACTGCATCAGGCTCGGGCTATGAAGAAAGAGCGAGCAGTGGATGAGCAGTGGGCTTGTCAGAGCACAAACGATGCCAAGAAATGATGCATCGTCTCAGACTGTCTCACCATCAGCTGAGCAGCTTTGGGTTCACTGAAGAATGCTGCACTCAATGCTGGGGACGCGAGGAAGTGGCCCAGGGCATACATCATCACAAAGAAATATCTCAGGCAAAAGCACGAAGCAAAGATAAGCAAAGCACCACAACGCATTCGTTTCAAAAGTGTGATATGCCAGAAGGACAGTGCTCAACTGCCCGAGAATTGTTTCGCAGCAAATCAACAAGATAATCAAACTATGTATATACGTGACATACTCTATCTACAAATAATTCTTGAGCAGCATCACAAAAATCATGAAGAGCACGGATGAGCATGATTACGTGCACACTGTCCATGCCACTTCACAACGCAGCATCATTTGAGACGAAGAAAAACAAACTTGGGCGAGAGTGATGCTGAGGTACGCCAGGCTCATCACCAACCTGAGAGCAACAGCAAAATGCAGAGCAAGGGATCAAAATACCAAGATGAACGAAATTCGAATGCCATTAGATGCCATTAGATGCCATTAGATGCCATTAGATGCCATTAGATGCCATTTCCATTCCATTTCCATTCCATTTCCATGTCCATTCCATCTATTCCATTTCCATCCCATTTCCATTGGCATCTATTCCCACGGAACAGTCAGAAAATGACGGAGGCAAGTTCTGAAAGGAACTTGATAGACCTTGATTCCTGCCGAACCTCGAAAATTACATGTCAAGCGCTGGATTTTTTATGAACAGCTCTGAACACATGTCAGAATTTGCCGAGCTTCCTTTCGCTTCCCCATTTCTGCCCCTTTGCTAGGCTCAAATAGCTTTGGTCAGAAATCTTGGATTCCTGTTTGCATCTCCTCTGTACATTTCAATTGTACATTTCACATTAATTATTGATCATCATTAAAATATCATTAATCTGATTTAATCTGATGGATGCAATTTGATTTAATCTGTATTAATCTGTATGTTTATTCTCGCAGTTCTGCATATTTCAGATTTCTGTCTTCTGTAGATTTCGAGCAGAAATTGCTCCTGAAGACTTCTCGGGTCCCTCAGCTTCGTGCACCGTCTTTGCTCACCGTTCTGTGCGGATAAGCAACATAGTGTGGACATGGTACAGCCGATCGTGGCCAATTTCGTGTCCCAAAACAGCCAGGATCTCTCCCTGGCAGAAAAATATAGAAAAATAACGGAAAAACATCATGAAAACATGCTTGACATTGCTTGACACTGAAGCTGACACCGAAGCTGATGTCGCATTTGCTTGCCAAGCGCATGCACAAGAACTGCATCTAGCAGCTAGTGGTTTAAAATGGTTTAACGGTTTGACCCTCATCGGACTCGCCTCGCTCATGAGTGGAAGCAGTGTGTCGAAAAGACAAATTCGCCGAAAGCGCCCAAAGCCTGACAGGGCATGGGCCGCAGAAACTCGGGAACTACATGGAACTACATGGAACTACATGGAAACACATGGAAACACATGGAAACTAATGGAAACTACGGAATTCAGTGCCACTTTCAGCACCTGTGCAGAAGGCATTGCTGTGAGAGCTGCGAGCAGAGCCATCGATGACATAGATGTCTCAGTAGTTTTCCGTTCGTGAAATTTGCTATATGTCAGTCGAACAAAGAAACAACAAGGAACACTTGGACTTGGAATGACTTGGAATGACTTGGAATGACTTGGATACCTATGGGACAATTGCCAGCGAAATGGAACGAATGGCTAAATCCAAACAAACACACACACACAAAAACTAACAGTTTTTTGCCATGTTTTGCCAACACCTTTTTTGAATGCAGGCTCATTGAATTTAGCGTTTAGGAGAGCTACTGGCGCCGTAGTACCCCAGTTGATTGGCCAGCTTCAGCAAAGAACTTCTTAGCAAGCCTGACAGCAAAAATATGAGGTCACATGCACGCACAAAAAATCCCTGAACATTCCTGACATTTCCTGACATTCTGAACTTCCAAAAAAACACCCATGAAAACCCGAGATACACTGAGTCACTGCGAGGCCTGCATCAACGCACACAGCGGTAACCGAATCGGCTGGTCCTCGAGGCACCAAAGGATCAGCAGAAGCCTGGCCTGCAAGTGACGATTAGTCAAGGGCAGTCTGGTCAAGGAGCAGTCAAGGATGGTCAAAGCATGTGAAGGCCACCCTTGGCGATGCGTGTAAGCCAGAGGTTGAGATCCATCAACTTCTAATTTGCCTCTGTCTCACCATGTCGGATCATGTTGCTACATACCACAGCAATGAACATGTGCATCCTTTCCACAAGTCTCATCTGCATCATGGATGGCCATTCAAGAAATCAGCATCTGCAATCCCACCAAATGTTTGAACTTGATTGAACCGGCAACTTTAGGTAAATATACTTGTTTGACGTTGTTTGATCCGTTTGCTTCTATTCTATGTTTCCTTCCGGCAATTTCTTTTGAGTTGTGATGAGATCTGCGTCGTCCTTCTTGGGCCAACTGCTTGATCTCCTCTGACAGCTTAAAGGTGAGTCGAGCTCCGGCATTCAGCTGCCCTGGCGGTTGATGAGGGACAGTGTGGTAGCCGGTGAAGGTCATGTTTTGACCAAGTGGCAGTAAATGTATTCTATCAAATAGTTAAATAGCATCAAGTAAATTCAGACAATATATTTCATGTGAAGAGGCGAAGGCCAGGCCACTCTAGGCCACATCTAGTGTTCCGGGACCTATGCACATGAAGATCAAGAAAAGCAGCAATGGCAACAGCAACTGACCACAACTATAACAGGAACACAGTAACAAGTAAGCCATCTGCAATCGAATTTGAGCGGTTCCAAGACTCCTATACAGTACTTCCAATCAGGCACACAGATTGGTGCCTTCAAAGCCAGACTTGGCCTCAATGGCGTACACGACGTGTTGTACAGGCAGTCATACAATTGATTGGCCAAACAACTTTGAATTTCAGACACGTCAGCAACATGTAGCTATCATCATCTGAAATCATCTGAGTCTCCCTGCATGGATTGCGGCAGATGCGGGCTGGGAATCAGAAGCAGCAATGACCCAAGAACCATCGCGTTGCACCATCTCGAGCTGATCTCCAACGGTTGCCCCTGCGCAGGTCTTTGAACTGATGTAATCAAATGTGGTGAAGAAACGGATGAACTAGAATTGAAATGGCACGAAATTGTCAATCTCTGCAAGTTGGACGACACCCAGTCAATTTGGCTATCGGTCTAGATAGTATCGTCCTGGGAAACGACGATCCCGAGTAGCATAAGTGCCGCCGTTGGTCGCGTAGAAAACCCTGGCCGAAACAGGATTTAGACTTGTAAATCTTGTAACATCTTGTAACCGTTGAAACCTCGCGAAATGGCATGAAACCACGCAAACGCATGGCATAGCGTGGCAAACTGGTGCTGGATACTTGGACCTGGCCTTCCAGAGAGAAACGGCGGAAGAACTTTGCCATCTTCACCTGCTTCCTGCGGGTACGGCACATTTTGGAACCAGTGCCACCCGCCCAAAAACAGTGTGAAGTTACAGCATGTTACAGCCATCTGCAACTTCCTCTGAAGATCTCTGAAGTTTCTCTGAAGAGAATTTGTCCTCTGTGATAATCGCTTGCCCATCTGGTAATGGAATCATTTCCTTGCAGCCGCTGCACTGGGAATCAACAACCTTGGCCATTTACTGCTCAACCAATAATCAGGTTCCGAATTGGAGTCAAAGGTCCATGAAGAGGGGCAGAATAAGGACCGGCATCAGAAAGAGCAAAATGACCTGAGGCGTTCTTTAGAACTTGACATGCTTTGGGACGACTCGAAACCAAAGAAAGGAAACTTCAAGAATTAGTCCTGATAGTGCAGGCTTTTGCACACTGATGCCAAACCAAACACAGTGGGCTTGCTGGCTCAAGGCAAACCAAACAACGCATCCAGTTCAGTCAAAGCAAATATCTTGCTCATATTCACCCTCCAAGCCTGGACTGAAGAGATAAAAACGAAAACCCAAAGCCAGGCGCCAGTTCCGAAGCTGCCCAAAAACCTTAGACATGTTCTTGTGAGCTCTCCAAACCACCGGCTGGCAAGGGCTTGATTTTTGTGTCGGGACATTGAAACTCCTGGAGCCACATTGGCAGGCTTTGGCAGGCAAGCTCGAACCAGAGTCCGATGCAGTTCAGCTAAAGTGCTTCAAATAATTCTTGGGTATACCGTATACCCCTATAATGGTTGGTTAGTGGAATGGTTCACTTACTTTGTTTGCCACATTATGAACATTGCATGCGTGGATAATCAGCCCCCAACCGCTCAATTGACAAAATGCTGCGAAGCAACCAAAGAACCACTGCCAGCACAGGGACTCCAAGAAGCACACCCAGCACCGCTGCCTCAAGCATCGCATAAAATCAAGATTATCTGAATATGCTTTGAATATACTGAAGATATCTGAAGATTCTGAACCGTGACAACCCACAGCATGAGCGGATAGCCCCCTGCCTTGACCCGATCTCGAATGAATGTGGCTACAGTCGTCTTATTGAAACCAAACTTCTCCTGTGGAGCAACAAATTGGAATATTGCGAACCGCATGAACAGAGACGGGCAACAATAATCAAAAATGCCAAGGTCTCAGACTGGCCTTTTTCCCCCAAACAGTGCGTCCACATTGAGGGGTTCTTACGGTAGGAGTTAAGGCCGGGGTTAGATCAGGGTACGCGCTCTGGTCCCCGGCATTTTTCAAAGTCGTGTGGTGCCAAGGGGGGTGGGGCCCCTAAAAAAATAAATTAAAATGCAGGGGCCTAAGAACAACATGCAAATAAAATGATACGGCATAAGGTAAGATAGGAAATAGCAACACACACACACACACTGACTGGACAGGCACTAAGAGAATATGGCGTCAGGCCCCGCCCAACTTGGCAACTGCTGGACGCGGGGCCCTGGCACATTTTTGTTCCCCTGGGCCCCTGGGTTGATTTTGTTTTCTTATTTGAATTGTTTTAATAATCTTTCGAATTTTTGTTTGCAATTATATCCATAAAATGTTGAACGTGTTTGAGGTTGTTGATTAAAAAGGATGTTGTTCAAAGAAATAATCTGAACAAACAAACGCATATTATCGTATATTTTTCATTTAAGTAACTTCTAGGATAAACTATTCAAATAAATAAATTAGAGAAAAAAAAATCAGTATATTGAAAAAATATATTTAGGATCATTTAGGCAAAAAAACAAACGACCTTGTCACGTACACGTCGAGGTTTTAAGTGTGGAATAAGAGTACAGCATCTAAACCAACGAAATGATCCTCAAAAAGAATGCACCCCCAGGGTATGCTGGCAGCCACAGGTGTTTTACCTCAGGCCATGTGATTTTATTTTATATACATACCGTTGCGTCCCCCTCAGATCACGTTTATAACTGATGGTATTTGCCATGGCTGTCAGTTAAGTTTCTGGGCTAGGCCCCTCACAAAATAAAACGCGTCCCAAAATGGAATGTTGGGATCTGACCCCATTTTATCTCACAAATTCTTCGGATTTGCTTGATTTCTTTAATTTTCTAGGATCTTCTCATTGGGGACGGGGGTCACATTCGCCCCTACCCCAAAAGGGGTCACATTCACCCCTACCCCACTATCCTTCCCATTGACTGTGTCATTCAACCTTTTAGGGTAAGACCTGGGGACAAGGGACTTTTAGGGGGGACTTGCAAACGGGGCTTAAGTCACTTCCCTCACTATTGAATATGTCACTCAACCTTTTAGGGTAAAACATGGGGACACGGGACTTTTAGGGGGGACTGGGGAACTTTTAGGGGGGACTTGCAAACGCAGCTTAAGTCACTACCCTCACTATTGAATATGTCACTCAACCTTTTAAGGTAAAACCTGGGACACGGGGCTTTTAGGGGGGACTGGGGAACATTTAGGGGGACTTGGGGACATAGCTTAAGTCACTTCCCTCACTATTGAATATATCACTCAACCTTTTAGGGTAAAACCTGGGGACATGGGACTTTTAGGGGGGCTGGGGAACATGAAGGGGGGACTTGGGGACAGAGCTTAAGACAATTCCCTCACTATTGAATATGACACTCAACCTCTTAGGGAAAGACCTGGGGACACGGAATGTTATATTGAAATGGATGTTACAACGTAGCATCCACAGCGTCTTGGAGTTGCTTGAAATGGATGTCACAACGTAGCATCGAGAGCGTCTTGGAGGTTGATTGAAATGGATGTTGGAACGTAGCATCCACAGCGACTTGGAGTTGATTGGAATGGTTGTTATGCTGCAACGTAGCATCCGGAGCGTCTTCGAAATGGATTCAAATGGATGTTACAACGTAGCATCCAGGGCGTCCGGGAAGTTATTGAAATGGATGTTGGAACGTCGCATCCACAGCGTCTTGGAGTTGCTTGAAATAGATGTTATGTTGCTACGTAGCATCCAGAACATCTTCAAAATTGATTAGAATGGATGTTACGACGTAGCATCCAGAGCGTCCGGGAAGTTGATTGAAATGGCTGTTACAACGTAGCATCCACAACGTCTTGGAGTTGCTTGAAATGGATGTTACAAAGTAGCATCCAGAGCGTCTGGGATGTTGATTGAAATGGATGTTGGAACGTAGCATCCAGAGCGTCTTCGAATTTGCTTAGAATGGATGTTACAACGTAGCATCCAGAGCGTCTTCGAAGTTGATTGAAATGGATGTTACAACGTAGCATCCAGAGCGTCCAGGAAGTTGCTTGAAATTTGTGTTGGAACGTAGCATGCAAAGCGTCTTGGAGTTTCTTGAAAAGGATGTTATGTTGCAACGTAGCATCCAGAGCGTCTGGAAAGTTGATTGAAATGGATGTTACAACGTAGCACCCAGGCCCAGAGCGTCTGGGAAGTTGATTGAATTTTATGTTGGAATGTAGCATGCGCAGTGTCTTGGAGTTTCTTGAAAAGGAGGTTATGTTGCAACGTAGCATCCAGAGCGTCTTCGAAGTTGCTTCAAACGGATGTTACAACGTAGCATCCAGAGAGTCTGGGAAGTTGATTGAAACGGATGTTGGAACGTAGCATCCACAGCGTTTTGGAGTTGATTGAAATGGATGTCGTGCTGCAACGTAGCATCCAGAGCGTCTTCGAAGTTGCTTCAGATGGATGTTACAACGTAGCATCCAGGGCGTCCGGGAAGTTGATTGAAATGGATGTTGGAACGTAGCATCCACAGCGTTTTGGAGTTGATTGAAATGGCTGTTGGAACGTAGCGTCCAGAGTGTCTTCGAAGCTGCTTCAAATGGATGCTATACAACTTAGCATCCAGGGCGTCCAGGAAGTTGATTCAAATGGATGTTGGAACGTTGCATGCACAGCGTCTTGGAGTTGCTTGAAATGGATGCTATGTTGCATTGTAGCATCCAGAGTGTCTTTGAAGTTGATTCCAACGGATGTTACAACGTAGCATCCAGAGAGTCTTGGAACTGACTTCCAGAGCATGTGGAAAGTTGATTGAAATGGATGTTACAACGTAGCATCCAGAGCGTCTGGGAAATTGATTGAAACGGATGTTGGAACGTAGCATCCACAGCGTTTTGGAGTTGATTGAAATGGATGTTGGAACGTCGCATGCACAGCGTCTTGGAGTTGCTTGAAATGGATGTTATGTTGCATTGTAGCATCCAGAGTGTCTTTGAAGTTGATTCCAACGGATGTTACAACGTAGCATCCAGAGCGTCTTGGAACTGACTTCCAGAGCATGTGGCAAGTTGATTGAAATGGATGTTACAACGAAAATTCCAGTGTCTTGAAGTTGCTTGAAAGCGAATTTCCAACATAACACGTGGAAATGACTCTCTGAGGTGGAAAAGATCATTTCGAGGCTCTGAAACTATTGCGCCTGCCACACAAAAGAAGGGGTCACATTCGCCGGTACCCTAGGGTCACATTCGCCCCCACCCCCAAATGAGGTAGGGGCTAATGTGACCCCACATGAGGTAGGAGCAAATGTGACCCCCGTGCCAGGACCTGCGCAAGATCCTGCAAGGACCTGTGACAGGATTTCATCAGGGTCTTCACAACATCTTCTCACAAGGATCTCCACAATACCTCGGTCAAGATCTTCATGTATCACTGGGACCTCCAAGAGTGCACCATGAAACTTTGGCAAGGTCGTGATAGAAGGGACCAGCGGGAGAACCGTTTTGTGCGAGCCTGCGTAGTCGACATGCACATGGGCATATCAAAAGAGCCATTTTCTGCTAGAATTTAGGGAAAATGCCGGGGCACAAGATCGGGACGCAGCGTTTGTGCGAGCCTGCGCAGTCAAAATGCACATGGACATCTCAGAAGAGCCATTTTACGCAGGATTGTACAGGAAAAATGCAAGGGCCCAAGATCGGGACGCACGTTTTGCGGGAGCCTGCGCAGTTCAAATGGACATGGGCATATCACAAGAGCGATTTTATGCGAGAATCTACGCACGTTTTGCACGAGCCTTCGCAGTCGAAATGCACATCTTGTGAAGACCTGGCTGACATCCTCTACACACTGATCATACAAGAACCTGTGGAGATCCTCAAAAATTCCTTTCTAAGAGGTCCTTGCAGGGTCCTTGTCAGAAGATCTTGTGGAGACCCTGGCCGGATCCTCTGTAATCTGTAAGAGGACATTGCCTGAAGATCCTGCAGATGCCATGTCTTAGACATGCTTGTATGAAAGCTCTTCTGGGATGCTCCTGGGAAGTTCTTGTATCAAGATCTTGTGAGATCCTCTCCAGCAGGTGGTCCTCTATGACGATCTTGTGAGCTTCTCTTAAGGGTCCTGGCATGAAGATCTTGGTCAAGGTCTCGTACGGGTCCTTGTGAGAAGATCTTGTGGAGATCCTAGTTGCATGCTGCTAGAGGCCTTTGCATGATCTTGTACAGGTCCCGTGAGAAGCTCTTGACGGGGTCCTGGTCAAATCTTCTAGGTGTCCTCACATGATCTCGTATAAGCCCTTGAGAGAAGATCTTGTGGAGATCCTGTTGTAATCCTCCTCAAGAGGTCCATGCATTAAGTTCTTGAAGATGCTCTGCGTTGGTGCTTGTCTGCAAGTTTTCTGGGATGCTCCTAGGAAATTCTTGTCTGCAGATCTGGTGAAATCCTCTACATAGATCTATAATATATATATATATAATTATATATAATTATATATAATTATATATAATTATATATAATTATATATATATAAGGTCCTGCTGCTGCGCTTACGATCATGTCTAACCTCATCTGTTGCAGTTTCATAGCTATTGTTGCTTGTATCTGGTATGTTGACTTCCTACCCCCAACACTGTTTGGGGTCTCTTGCCGATGTAATTATCTTTTCACGACTCTGCATGTCCTACCTGTGCCCATTGAATTGGTATGGGGCATGTTCAGTGGGATCCTTCTGTTGCACCCAATCACCATCGAATCTCCAATGCGCATCCCTCCTCCAGCACAAACGTGTGGTAAATGTCCCAAGGAATATCAACCGCCTGCGAGTCAAACCACTGCAAGGACCTCCGACCTCATACCCTCGAAAATATCACCCCTCTGAAGGCTGAGTTTGATTTGGAATTTCCCTTCTATCGTGCCCAAGGTGATACACGCACAAGGTTCGGAGCAGGCAAAATCTGAAACTGTCTGCATTTGAGTTATTCACTTAAAAATTGTTATATATTTGCACTCATTTACGTCGTCTTGACCAGATGTGCAGTTCACGTGTCAAATGTCTGCTTTCTTGCTTCGTCATGCTTCAGCCGATTCTCATTGTTCTCATTGAACCTCATTGCTCTCATTGTACCTCATTGATCTCACTGTATTGCTCTTTGGAAAGTCAACGAAGACCCCACCTGATCCAACACCATCAACAACAGAATGTAGACTACCCCTGCAGCGAAACCGCGCCACTTTCATCGCAGGTCTGTTGCAACCAGGAACCATGGAAACCAATGAAAGATTCTGGAAGATATTGGAAGATACTGGATATGTTTGAATTCACAGCGCGCTCCGGACCTGTCAAAATCTCTGAGAGGTGGAGCTGAAGGCAAACGCGGTCGATAGCAGGAAAGCCTGTAGGACGAATTCAATCTACGAGAATCCGACAGATTCCATAACAAACAAAGGCTCAGCAGGGCTGCGCGGAGAAGCAGCCGGTCTGGAGATTTAGTCAATTTAGTCAGTTTAAGTGATGTTCGAAGATGTTAGTTTGTATGTCTTTGCTGTCGCTTCAGGCAGTCGGAGCCTCCAAGCAGCCAGAAACCGAAGAAGATCACCATTTTGACCAGTGTATGCCAAAGACCAAAGGTGCTCTTGGCGAGGGTATAACCTGTTCGGCGCATTTGTTTCCGCCATGCTTGGCACACAGGCATGGCACACCATCTGGCTTCCTGACAATAGTAAAGAAGGCAAGCCCAAACAAGTCCAAGCATGTTCTTTCTGGGTAATTGAAATAATTGAAGCTGAAGAGGTGCATATCAAAACGAGTGCATGTACAATGTCAGATATCTCAGCTCAGCACAGAAGTGCCAGCGGTCCTTTTTTCACAGCTTGAATCCCAGTACATTGCAGCTCAGCCACTCAAGGAGGTTTCGTTCTCTTCCTGCAACCAGCCAAGACAATGAGACTAACATAGACTAACTACTCACATAAATCGTTACTGGTGTAGTCAAGTCCTGCTAACACGGACAGAATCATCAAAATCTGCGGTCTTCATGCTCTACTGAGTCTACTGCAAGAGGCGATGCCAAAGATTCGAGTTTGCAGCTGGACGAACATAACTTACTTAACTTACATAGCTTACATATTGATGCAGCATATCGAAGCATATTGATCGACACGTTCGTCAAATCAGCCTGGTCATAGATGCCAGCCAGCTCCTCTGATGACCAAATCACCGAAGACAGCAGGTGACGTGAAGTCACCCAAACACGAAGCAGCAAACGACGCAAAATGACATGGCAAGGTGCGGAAATTAAATAAAATCAGCACATGTTGAAATATGATATATTGAACACATTTGTTGAACGCATTTGTTGAACACAAAAGTCCTCAGGGACAGGACTGCCAATTCGTGATCGCTGCAGCAACGAGGCCAGGAGTTTCACAACTTCCGGCCTCATGGTGATGCCAGTGACATCTGGTGACATCCAGTGACATCTGGACATAACCGAGGCACCCAGCAAGTCAACTTTGCAGCTGACGCACTGAAATTCAGGTTGGTCGCACTGTCAAATTCACACCTTTAAGATCCTTTAAGATTATCATAGACTATTTTTACGACCATCATCATCTTCCTCATCACAACTGTGTCCAAGACAACCCAAACAAAATACGACAATGACACCCCTTGCAATTCGGGAAAGTGATTAAATGATTGTGATTTGGTTGCAGTATAATCTCTGATCTGATTAGCAAAGGGTTCCCAGGGAATGAGACGAACTTTGAACAAACCCTACTTACTTTCTGCTTGAGCAAACGGCGCAGCAACCACCGCAGCGACAATGTATGGCCAATTTTCTCCTGGTCATTTGAGTCGCTAACAAATTTTGTTTAGCAACCTGAATCTTCTGACTACCTATCATGAATCACGATGTTAGTTGAGCTTCAGAAACATTCGCAGTGAACCGCTCAGGATTTCTGACGCAATCTCTCTGAAAAGACATCAGGAAGACAGTGTCTCTTGGTGCTTTGAGGCTCTGAAACATGGAATTTGTTCTGTAATGCGCTGTCTCAACTTCCGGTCTCCTTGCCAAAGTTCATCTTGTGTCGCCATAGCTTTGATGTTTTTTGGCGCAACCTAAGGACACCTATTGTACAAATTGGAACAATTTGTGCATTCCGACCTCCAGGTCGATGTCCAAGACCACAAGATGTAAAAGAATTGTGTTCTTTACTGCCCGAAAATTGGCACCAAAACTACGAAGTTGGCACATTAAATTTTGAGCCAATGCTTCGAACAAAGCACAGCGCTTGAACTTGGAGGAAAACTTTAAAATCGTTCAAAAACAAACCGAGCCAGCAACACGGCGCACAGTCGTGCACCAACAATTTTGAATTTCGGTGTGCTTATCGACGGAAGTTTAGAAGTCAAACTTCCGACAATATGGACGGATGAAACGCAGAGATGAGAAGAGTCAGAGAAGAGAAGAGAAGAGAAGAGAAGAGAAGAGAAGAGGAGAGGAGAGGAGAGGAGAGGAGAGGAGAGGAGAGAAGAGAAGAGAAGAGAAGAGAAGAGAAGAGAAGATAAGAGAAGAGAAGAGGAGAGAAGAAGAAAGAAGATC
>Ga0126342_10000510_pt1 | contig 43155 bp, 32 predicted proteins | sample Cyp1metagenome_FD_92528 | JGI IMG/M metagenome (GOLD analysis project Ga0126342, IMG submission 92528) | Coral microbial communities from Lord Howe Island, Old Settlement Bay, Australia - Cyphastrea 1 metagenome | ecosystem: Host-associated > Invertebrates > Cnidaria > Coral ...
CTTCTTACTCTTTCTCTTCTGATCTTCTTTCTTCTAATCTTCCTCTTCTCTCTGCCTCTGCCCTGCTCTGCTTTTCATCTGTCCATATTGTCGGAAGTTTGACTTCTAAACTTCCTTCGATCATTATATTCCTGGCCATTTGCCGAGACCTCACAACCAAAGAAAACCCAGTGATGGTTCATGAGTGTCTGAAATTTAAACGGCGAATCATCCTCAAAGAAGTTTGTGAATCATGGTGGGGAGTGCCCAGATATACTGTGGTTACACATGCTTAAGCCTTGCTTGGGCAGTCTCATACTTCATTTTTTGCCACGCGGTGATATACTAACCTACCTAGCCGAATATGATTTCTTTTGCGTATCTAAGAATCTAAGATTAGCTATGTGTACTATTGTCATGTATTATCATGTACTGTTTTTCATCATGTTTTCTTTACTGTTCCCAGCCAGTTGCGAGCTGAGCAACTGAGGATCAGATCTTTTGAATCTTTCTTCATCCCCGGAGATCTCAAGGACACGACGACGACACGACGACGAAAAAGGGATCAGCAGATGGAAATTCCTTTGGCTTTTCGGCTTTTCATTTCATCAGATTCACCAGGGGTTCTTTGTAACCTTGGTATTTTGCATTTTTTGGTAGGATTAAGCAATGTTGAGCATTTTTTTTTGACGGGTAGATATGGTGTGCTCCCTCAAATGTTTATAAAGGGCATGGCTCAACGACCTGCCACTGCGAAAAACTGCCGAGATAGAAACGGGAAACCAAGAACACTGGAAACCAAACAGATCCACCCCTGAATCTTCACACAGAACCTCAGAAAGTGTTTTTTTGTTATAAGTTGGCTTATAACCACCATGAACTATAGTTACAAGTATCATAAACCATAATTATTGGAGTTTTTTGCACCAACTTAGCTATCGTAAATTCGGGGGCCCCAGTTTGTAGGTGTACGTCGCCAGGAGAAACATCAGCTTCGCTTTGAACATTATGAGAAGAAACGGAAGGACGGACACTACGACGTTGGCGCCTGGCTTTCGATGGGGCAAACACCCAATGGAAACAAGAAAAGTGGCCATGAAGAAAGGTGGAACGTGAGGCTTTAAAGCTGGCCCGTTGAAATAAGGAGTACCCTATTTTTAGACAAGACCAAACAGAGATAACTCAGATCTGCAACGCCATTCTGCTAAACCATTTTTGTGGCCATTGGATCTGGTTTGGATCTGGTTTTGATCTCGTGGTTCTGCAGAAAACAGGTCCGCTCCATACTTCACTGGAAATGCTTCCGCCAAGTTCCAGTTGCTGGCCTTGTTTTAAGCCACTGGTCGGTGCCTTTTAAGGGGAAAAAGGGATGACAAAGCAGTGGAATTTGGGGGGTACTCTATTTTGGGACAAATCCAAATGATGCAAGATTGGATGATAGACAGTAGTCCTTGGTACTGAACATGTAGCCATTAGTTGGGTTGTAGCGATTTGTCAACAATGTCCAAGATCCAGCATGGCATAGATAGGCTCCTAACCACCGTTTCCCCTGGTCTAAAGATGGTACCTGTAAATCCAGTGGTTAAGCATTATTTTCCCACAAAAAGCAGTAGTTTCCCTCTGAAAAATCCCAATTTTGGCCCAGAATTGCCGGTGATATCCCATTGCGTCCTCATAAAATTCCATTAAAACCACATAGATAAGTTGAAGAATCACTGTTCTACATATTTATACATATTTATATAAACAACGTGACTTTTATATGAACCACGTGACTCCCCCAAGACAGCTAAGTTGACTTCTAACTTGGTTAAGTACGCATTATGGCTGATATAACGAACTAGTATATGGGGTTTCCAAACCAACAAACATAAGGTTTGGGGGCTCACCTTGAATATAAATGTTGATCCACATCATATATATATATATATATAATATACATATTATATATATATATATATACATACTATATATATATATATATTATATATATATATATATATATATATATGTATGTATGTATGTATTTATAGCTGACATTGACATTATATATGGTTTATATCCTTGAATATCCGTCAAGGTTTTCCTGTATGAACCAACCAAATCACCCGTGGGAGGAGCGATTTTCCCAAGTTCTTGCCGAGAGGGCCAAGGTGACCAAAAGCCGAAAGGGCCGGTTTTTTGTTGTGAGGATAGGGGTGTTTGAATGGATAGAATATGTTTATACGTGTTTATTTCGGAAGAGCCAGGAAGAGGTTTAAGATGGTTTAAGATGGTTTTAGATGGCCTAAGATGGCTTAAGATTGATAAGAAAGATGGTTTTTTCAGATGCTTTCCGACGCTCGCTCAAAACGTTTACCGGATGTTTTTCCAGATGCCGTAAGATGCTTAAATCTAGGCGGCTTGAAGATGATTGAATGGATATCTTCAATCAAAGACATGAGGGGTTTCAGATGGTTTACCCTCTGGTAAACTAACATAGCAATGGAAAATCACCATTTTTAATGGGAAAATCCACTATAAATGGCCATTTTCAATTGCGAACTGTTAGTTCACCAGAGGGTAAGCAAGGAAAAGCTTGGACCTCTGGGAAGCTGAAGATTGATTGGTTGTAGCAGCGGAAATCCAAGGGCTCTTACCAATCCACAACTCAATTCCATTCAATTCCATATTTTTTGGGTTATACACTATATATATATACTATATACAATTCCATTTTTGAGTTGAGGGGATGCACATCCATTTACAAACTATGTTGGAGTTCAGCAGCATACTGGTAGCAGGGTTTTAACACATACCCACATAGGTTCTGGTGGTGTATACCTCTCCCTCGGTATATATACACATACATATATGTATGTAGATATTACACAGTATGATCAATATGTATGATATGCACACTAATATATAGACATGAGATATAATTACACCATATATAATATGGCAATGTTAGCCATATATTATATATGATATACACATTTATATGATATATGATATAAACCAATATATTTACATGTTATACCAATGATTACATAACAAACATACCAATATTAGATACTGTACTCTCCAGTAATCAAACATGGCGTGCTCCTTGCACAAATGAGTTTCCCAGCTATAAACCTCCATTCATAGGGGTTGTTCTCATATTTTTCCATAACAGCATTTCCCAACTATTAATCAGTAAATCAAGTTTATAACGGATGATTTTTCCCTTCAACCCCCCATATTTCGTTGGGGTACCCTGCCAGTAAACTAACATGGCTATGGAAAATTACCATGTTTCATAGGTATATTAACATATATTAACTATAAATGGCCATTTTCAATAGCAAACTGTTAAGTTCCCGGTGGGTATTTCCCAGCCATATTTGATGACGAGGCTATTTCGCTAAATCGACAGGTCATCGCCGAGAACGCCAAGAAGGGTGACCTTCCGGGTGCGCAAAGCGCGCAGGCGGGGAAGAAATTGACATGTGGAATGGCCATGTTATATATGTTATTCTAGTTGTATGTTTACATATGGGTATGGGTCAATACCTATTAATACCAGTTTTAGTGGGATGAACATCCATTTGCCAGCTATTTTGATGTGAACTACAGGGGTACAAGGTTTTGACACACTGCCATATATGTATATATATATAGTATGTTTCTGTAAGAACATGGCCATGACATAGTAACTATCTCATTGTCTTTGTTTTTTTTTAATGCTATATGTTATATATATATATACATATACCCTCTGGTAAACTAACATAGCTATTGAAAATGGCCATTTATAGTGAGTTTCCCTATTAAAAATGGTGATTTTCCATGGTTATGTTAATTTACCAGAGGGTATATAGTAGAGGGTTCCCTCCATTCAACAACGCATAGATAAATTATCATAACTGGTTGGTGGTTTGGAACATGACTTTTATATACTTTTATGACTTTCCATATATTGGGAATGTCATCATCCCAACTGACGAATTCATATTTTTCAGAGGGGTTGAAACCACCAACCAGTAATATACGTATATCTATATCTATAGTATGTTTCTCTAAGAACATGGCCATGACATAGTAATTATCTCACGTCTTTTTTTTCCTCTGGTTACGAAAAAGATATGGACAACACATGTTCTGACACATGGGATGGAAGTAATTGAAGGCTCTGCGGCTCGGTCGCAAATGTTGTTGTTTCATGGTGAGGAAGAAATGGGATCTTCACCATCTGATATTGGGGTTTTGAATGGTTTTGTTCCATGAAAAATCCAATCCAATGGTAGATTTACATTTTTATGGTTGCTTTATTGGGATTTGTTCGATGGTTTGGGCAAGTTTTGATGTGAGAATCCAATCTAAAAATGACCCAAGAACTGCGTTGTTTCACACCGCGCAGTTCTTGTCCATGTTGGAGTCGCTCTTTGAAAAAGAAGCCAAGCGAATGGAGATCGACATGAAGGCGCGGCGACAAGGGGAAAGTAGGTGGGTAGCGGCTCCGCTGAGTGACTGAATGGACTTCCACACACACATGTGTATATATATACATACACATTGTAGATCATATACTTATATATAATATACTATATATATATTGATAGAATATGCATGTAGATTGATAGAATATGCTACCATCATATACACCATCCATGCATGGTATACCTACATGACAGTGGTGTTTGGTGCAAATCTTGGCATTTTTTTTTTCCCATACGTGGACGATCTGCCTCGACCCGAGGCAAGGGGAGCGACTGATCTAGTTTTCTTTTTGTGCCTTTTTATCATATATATAGATATATGGAGGTTTCCTGAAATGGGGGTAGCCCTAAATTCCTAAATCATTCATATAAAGATCTATATATATATATAGATTTATGGAAAATTCCTAAATTCCTAAATCATTCATGGAAAATTCCTAAATATTCATATTATAGATGGATTTTCCATGAAGTAAACCATCCAGCCAGCTCGCTTCGGGTAGCCCCAAATTCCTATGGAAACCGCCCGGTTCATCCCCTTGGACCTCAGGGGCAACTGCGACAACATAGCTCCTTGGTCAAGGACGTCGTTCAGCGCAACGTTGGACCCATAGCGTACCAACAGATGGGGAAATACATGACAGATCAGTACATACACATACAATCACATACATATATATATATATATATGTGGTAATGACATACACATGATATCTTTACTTGATGTATGCACACTTTATACATGTCCATACATGCCAACTTCTCACCCTCCAAGCTGGGGGTCTCCGATTTCCTCATAGAATTGGAGGGAACATTGGACCCCCCTGGATTTATCGCTCAAGACCATGGTTTCCTGTCACTCCATAGATGTTTGATGAACTAGCCTACCGGTAATCGAACCTGGCTCATTTGCCCTCAAAAAACATGGTGTCTTCATAGGAAAAAACCATTGGACTCCATTGGACTTTTATTTTCATTGTCCTTTGGTTTGAGGTATAAGAACCATTGACATCTCAAATGAACAATTTCTATAAATGGTGTTTTTGTTTACAGGAAAACCATTGGACTTTTTGAAACTTCATTGCCATGTTTGAGGAGTGTCCAAAAAAATCAAAATTGTTTAACAATTATTAACCATCATTCACCATTATTAACCATTATTAACCAACCATTAGGTTGAAACCACCAAGCAGTTGACATCTGTGTCCTTTCTCAATTTCCGCACCGCATTTTTTCAGGAGAACGAAGAGCAGATCCGTAAGGAAGGGCAACTTCAAGAGAAGATGCTGCAGGCGGCTCTGTCGAAGAAACCATCTCCCATTGCCATTGGTTGGTTGATTTGTAAAAGGGGTTTGTTTGGAAACTGGAAAATCAACCAACCAATGGGAAAAACCAGGTATGTAAGTGGCATATAGTAGGAGGTCGGCCAGCTTTGTTTGATAGATGCTATGCCAAAAGGATGCTATACGAAAAGGACACATGCAGAACATTTTTAAAGGTTGTGTAACTTCACCAGAGGATTTCTGATGCAGAACATTTGTGAATGTTGTGTTTTTCCAGATCGATCAAAGCTATTCCTAGGAATCCACACTCCCCCAAATTGCCAGCGAAACGTCACACATTGACAACTTGTTTTTGCATGTATTTTTGCATGTATACCAATATAGTCCAATATAATCCAATATACATATATATATACATAGATGTGTATATATATATATTCACATAGACATGAACAATTACCATTTTATATTTTATAGCTAGGTGAATAATATATATATATATATATAATATTTTATCATCTATTCAAAACATGGTCATGGCTTTGCTATGTCCAGTAACCAGAGGGTAATCCATATGAATTTCACTATTGCCCACTAGTAGATATTAACCACTATGAATGGATATTGACAATCTATAGATATCTATTACCCTCTTTAAAAATCAATATCCATTATATGAATGGTAATAGGAACCACTATGAATAGATATATCCATGCCCCATCTGTCTGTGCTCCAGATTTTATTTCAGCCAGCTGTTTTTCGTCGAACATTTCGTGCAGGTGGACAAGAAGAGGTGGAGCCAGCCCCCCTCAGCACGTGAGGAGGGTAAGCGTTGAACAAAAAATATTGGGGATTTCCATGGAGGTACCCTCTGGTAAACTAACATATATAACTATGGAAAATCACCATGCTATTAATGGGAAATTCCACTATTTCTATGGCCATTTTCAATAGCTATGTTAAATTACCAGAGGGTACCCCCAATAGCTGGCTGGATGGTTTATTTCATGGACAATTCCATGAAATTATGGATCATGAAATGGGGTAGCCTGATTTCCGGAAACCTCCATATGGACAAGCCATGATCTCCGGTTCGGAAATGCACTAGAAATGGACCAGATATGGACCAGTGTCCATTCTCGTCAGTTTGCTGTGACAAGACATGCGACCTTAAGGCAACAAGAAATTGGAACTTGCACAATTTGTCCTTAGAACAATGGGAGAAACGACAGAGAGAAGGTATATATATATATGTATAGATACAATGTGCATGTGTATATATGTATGTATATATATATATATCATGTTTGATCTCCCTGTCTCTCTCAGAATTGGATATGAACTAATCGAATCTAATCGCGATATTCACCAATAGAATGATGGATACGACCAACAGTGGAGTTACCAGCTGGCAATCCAAGCGGCATGTTTATCCAATCAGCAAACTTTAAGGTATGTAGGTGGATGCATCATGCTCATGAAAATATCCAGCCGCTAGCCTTGTTTCTTTGCTCTCTACACATTTGAAGTATGCCTATTTGACAAGATGTTCATTGATTTTTGCCACAAACTGCCAGCCAGCCATGAGAAAGCCATGACAACCAGCAGGATGTCATCCGCTAGCACCAAGCACAAAGAGGATACCCCCAAAATGTCAATTTCAGTCGGCAAAATGATAAACCACTGGATGGAATGGGGTACCCTATTCTCAGACAAACCCAGATGAAGGTGAAGACAATTTGTCCATCCATTCGTTCTAGTGATTCTAGTGACACCGAGTTTCATTCAAGAGGATAGAACTCATCTGGTCGCACAAAAAACATTGCCATAGCGTTGCCACATGATGACATCTCTTTCGTATTTTCGTTCTCTTTTCCAATTTCCAAAAGTTCAAAGAAAGTTTTTGCACGTTTCAGTCATTCACTGTGTGTGTCTTTCCAAATGTTGACCCGAAAAAAACAACGGCCCTTCTCAGCTGCATCTAGAAAATGGCCCTTCTCCCCAAAAGAATCCAGATTGCCAGGGAAATTGTCATGCAGAAGCAGGATGAGAGGGGCAAAATGTCCAGGCTGGTGCTTGAAGGGTTTGAAGGGACATCGCTTGGATCAGTTTGACCGATTTTCTACGCAATGAACAATGCCTGATTTGTACAGATGAGTATAGCATCCCCCTGAAAGATAGACACATAAAGTATCATACAATCCATTTCTAAATAGTGATCACTTGAACCTGTTATGTCTTTTTGGGGCCTATGCTATTGAAAATGATTCAGTACTCCAGAGCCAATCATTCTGCCGGGGTCGTGATGATGGGTGACCATCTTGGAGGTTTCCGGGAAACTTTTCATAGCTTTGACTCTTTGACCATCACAATGTTTCTGTTTCTACCCACGTCAAAGCCTGACTGAGGCTATTTTTTAAAATCGGTCACCATCCAAGAGTGTCAACAGCTTTCCAATCAGGAAGCTGTTCGGATGGAAAGTCACTGATTGGACCTTGGTTCCAGTTCCACTTACCCTTTGGTAAACTAACATAGCCACGGGAAACCATGATTTTAAAGAGGTAAATCATGGTAAACCCACTATAAATGGCCATTTTTAATAGGAATCTGTTCTTCTTTACCAGAGGGTAAAAACCACTGTTTGGCTGGCCAAAATCCCATTTGTTGGCCCGCCAGGGAGTTGTTGGACAAGAAAATCCTGCAAAACAAGGACCGCGGGACTGCGGGACCTCCAGTTTTTGCCAGGCGGGTGATGATTGAATCTGAATATATAAACAGTCTAAAGGGTATTCACTCTTTTTCTGGACTCATATATGTTTCAGGTGGATTACCACCATCGTTGACTTAGGTGGCCCGGAAATCAAGGATATGAAGGAAAGCCTGCATTATTGACACAATGGTGCATTGCTGGTTGTCCTGAAAAAAGGTTATTAGAATACAATGAAATATCATTAATGTACTGTATATTAATGTATATTAATGGCATTATTCAAATTCATAAGATCGAATCTAGATCCAATCCAAACTGAGACACTATGATTCATATAAGGGGATTCTATAATCTGGTTGACAAGACAAAGGCACTCAAGTACATTATAATACAATAAGATCTCATGAATCTATTAATATACTATTAATATACAATATATTATGAATAATCTATTAATATGGTACAATAATAGATTGGTACAATTGAATTTCATCGAATCCACCCCAACCCAATCAAAAACCGTCGTCGCTTGCGGGCCTACGGATGCTTCGGCACCTGTGGCAGACCAAAAGTATAATATACTGTAAATCCAACCGTTGGGCCAATTTATTACAGTGTGGTACAATACAACAATGTACATATGTAATCATATATACACTTCTACGTAGTACTATCATACAATACTTTGATACTATGCTACAATATGCTACAATATGCTACAATATGCTACAATATGCTACAATATGCTACAATATGCTACAATATGCTACAATATGCTACAATATGCTACAATATGCTACAATATGCTACAATACAACACAGAGCAATGAGATACTGATCTGGTGATGGTGAGCTCCAAATCTTTTGTGACAAGAAACGGTGAACACGAGGCGAACGTCCGCGAACAGTAACATGTCGTCATGTTTTGTATAATGTCAACCCTGGATTTACCCTCTGGTAAACTAACATAACTATGGAAAATCACCATTTTCAATGGGTAAATCCACGATAAATGATCATTTTCAATAGCTATGTTAAATTACCAGAGGGTATAACCCCCTAGGATGTTTAATTGGGAGGGTACCATTTAAGTACCAGAGTATGACTATCGGAGGAGTACCGCCCTAATCAATAAACCATATGGTTTATTAATCCGGGGTTGACATTAAAGATAGATTTAGGAAACTAGTACTGTAAGTAGCGTGTTTATCATGTCTTATCATGTCTTATCAACATTTCAGAAATTGAACTGCCTTCGACACTCCAGTTGGCTGATGATTAGTTCGGGTAACAAAAACTAACCACTTTTTTGAGGGAATATCGCAATCCACTTTTTTGGGGAAATCCCGTTCTCAACCAAGTCTTGGTTTCATCGTCACTTTTATGGCTTAACCATCATGGCTTCAACCTGCCACCTGTGTCAAAAACATGACCTTCTGACCTCGCAACGACCAAATTCATCCATGAACGATGTGAATAAAATCATGGCCATGGCAAAAACCTAAGCTTACCTTTTTGGTTTCTGAAGTATCTGACAGTCATTGCTGAGATTTTTTGTGAGTCGATACCCTCCGGTAATCAAACATGGCTTGCTGGAAAACACTCCATTTATATATATATATATATTTTTCACATTTATCACAAATTAGATTCCCTCCATCTTCGGGAATTTTCCCCGGCATGTTTGATTGAGGGTATCCCATTCATATCCCATTCATATTCTATTAAATTCCATTTATAGGTGATATTGTATATAAATGTATATAATATATTCGCATTTATAGGTCATATGAGTCATATCCCATTTATAGCCATAGGTAATATATGGTGATATTGTATATAATATCAATGGCCATTTCAGGATCCTAAAATGGAGATACCTACCATATATAAGGCCTATGTAAGGCCTATGTAAGGGGATATACCACCAAAATATGGTCTTATATGCTACAGTACCTCCATTTTAGGATCCTGAAATTCCCATTGATAATATGACCAGCGAATATCCCATTCATATTATAGATAATATTATGACCAGTTGGTGATTTCATCGCGAAATTTCTCGCAACCAAGGAGTTAATGCAGAAGCTCGAGAAAGAGCACGAAGAGAAGCAGGCGGAGCGGCCACGAGCGGCCACGGTGGGCCACGGTGGGGAAGGGGATGGGGCCCCAGGTCGTTCGCTAAGTTGGTGCTTAAATAACTGGAAAAACAATAGTCTATGATACTTATAAACCAACAAACATAAACTATATAATAGATGGGATTATAAACCAACAATGGCCTATATATATCTATATACATATTTAGATGGGCTTACAAACCAACAAACATTCAGCTGAAGGGCAAGTCATCCTGTGGCTGAAAAAAAAACCCGAAGTTTTTCTGAACTCAATGGAGGTTTCGTTCGCTGGGAACATCAACTGTCAATGGTTCGTATTTTCCAGCCATGTTTGAGGGGAATTACCGAATGGGTGGGATGAACATCCAGCTATATCAACTATTGGGTGGAGGTATTGGGGTTTCGGGTAGGTACTATATGTATACACTATGTATAGGTTACGTAATATGTATACCAAGTACATCCTATGTATACAGTAGTATGTGTACATATGTGTACTATGTATAGGTACAACAATTTATAATGGACTCCGGATATGTACTAGGCATCAGTGGCTGCTGAAACTTGGGGGTAGTAGCAACGGATCACTGGCGATTTGTGATTGTGGCGGGTTCTACTACCTGGTTTCTGGGGGAATGTTGGAATCCATAATAGGGACACCTATTAATCAACCAGTTTGGGATGGGGGTATTTTTTGTGGTTCATACAGAAACCGTAGTAATGGGAGCGTGACAATCACTTTTCATACATGGGCTTTTTTTTCACCCAGCCTTTTTTGCATGGCACGCATGAGAAGAAGACTTATGTAGCGTGCTGTTATTAGATAGATGTGCCATTGCCCATAGGATCCACGTATGGTATATATGCTAACATTTGGGGTATATTGATGGGATCCATGTTACCCATATATGGCTTGTGGGCGTGCGTGTTCGTGCTGTTTCCACCCCTGTAGATTTTGGATCGATTCTCACGTCTCGTTTGTTATATCCTACCAAAGAAATCCCACTCCGAACCTCTGGGGTTTGTTTTATGGGTTTTTATGCCAATTACGAAACAAAAACTTCACCGTGAGAACCATTGGAACCCGCAAGAAAAATCAGGGTGAACCCCAAGTTGTGGATCCTAAGGAGGAGACTTTCCAGAATTTCCTCAAGATTTTCCCCATGTTCCTTCATGTTCCTTCCATTTTCCGGTGAAAGTTGTCCTCCAACCCCCCGTGATTTTAGGCCAACTACGCCAAAGAGATGCTTGCGGAGGAAGAACGGATCCAGAGGCATGGTCTCGGGCATCTCGACGATGGGGATACGAAGCTTGAAAAAACATAGGGCTTTTAGCAGTGAATGGGACTTCATAACATTTATATATTGGAAAATCATAGGGAAAACTATGGGAAACATTTATATATTGGGATTTTCCATGGGATTTCATGAAATGTATTGAGATTTTCCATGGGACTGAATGGAACTTCAGGGAATCATTATGATTTTAGCTGGAATGTTAACCAGAGGGTTAACAGAAATTAAATGGTTAGCCGGTTAGCATCTAACCAGTTGATTTGCGCAGAACCTGGTTGTGTTAACTATCAAAATACATCCAACCCTGGATTTTCGAAGCACGGATTATGTGTTGTGGCATTCACCAACCATGACCGGGGGTCATAAAGAACATCATTATGGTAATGGTTACTGGATATTATTGGGTAGTAACCTCCAAAAAGATAGAAGTTGGTGAGATCCAAATCCAAAATAGTGGCAGGTTAGAGCTTTTCGGCATCTTTTTTGGGGGTTAAGTCGAGTTGCGCCGCGAAGAGTACTGCCCGCACCCAGATTAGATGCAAATTGTGCAGGTCAGGGACGACTTTTCGAAGTTGAGGAGTAGGGTACTTGGGGATGCAGGGTGAAGAACACGGGCCTACTTGGCCCAACCAAAGCCGACTGGGTCAAGCTTGGCCATCCTTGCCTTTAAGTTGGGCCGAACACTTGGGCCCATCTTGGGCGTAACTTGCGCCGAACTCGGGCCACTTGGCTCCAACTTGGGCCCAACTTCAGCCCCAACATTTCGCAACTTGGGCACGTTTGGACGCAAGTTGACTTTAACATGGGCAACTTGATCCTGTGTGGGGGCAACTGCCGCCGAAGTTGAGGGATCCCATGACTTTTGCTTGGCTAAACGCCAAAAACGCCATGTTCGTTAAACATCATTTGTTTGGTTAGATCACTTGTTCTTCTTGTTCTTGTTCTTGTTCTTGTTGTTGGTTAAATCCCTATTTTGGTTGCTGAACTCATCATTTTTCTTAGTGAACTCCCCCATTGTTTCGCCACGCCAGGTTTGTGGAGGAACGCAAAGTCATGAACCTCGAGAAGACCGCCGTCTTTCGCGAGCGCGTGGCCCAAATGAAGGCGGGGACGGCGGAGATTTTTCAAGCGGCGGCAGTGGGGAGCGGTGCTGAAGAAAGGCCATCGTATGGGCAAATAATGGGAAAATCATGGGAGAATGGGGAGAATCTAGGGGAGATCTTGGGGAGAATGCTAGGATACAACCAAAGTGTTTCGATGGATTTAGAAGTTCGTTCAACCTAAGAAAAACAATTCAGAAAAAAATGAACATCATGAACATCTTCGGAAAATAGGTTTAAGATCTTCTAGTTGTGACACACCATGATTTTTTTGGGAAGAAACATGGACATTTCACCGCGAAAAGTTTGCCCATGGAAATCAATGATGGTTCTTCCACGAAATGGGCAATGCAGGGCCCCAACTTCCATATTTTATGGTGTCTAATACTATTTTTTTGGGGACAAACCAATCACTATTGTGATATGGACCTCACAAACTGGGAAGGTTGGAATCTAATCCCTACTTGTCAAAAGACGCTTAGCATGGAGTCTGCCTTCATGTGTTTGAAACAATTTGGTAGGCCCGTGTTTTCACCAATGTATACCCTCTGGTAACTTGGTGCCATGACAATGGAAACTGATCCATTGATGCTGTGCCGATTAAATATATTGATTTTCCATAGCGATGTGTTTTGTTTTTGTTTCACTGAACCCCATTGACCTTGATAGCGATTTCTTAAAGTACTACAGGGGAACGATTTGTGAATTTTCTGAAGGTTCCTCCCCCACGAACAGAGGGTCCTATAGGATGCATGACGGATATATTCATTGGTTACAAAATTTCTGTCCAGGGCAGATTTGTGTTCGATTTCTGACCATATTTTTGAAATTTGTCCATTTCAAGATGGAAATGACCATGTCAAGAAAAAACTGACCACTTCATGTGTTCATGTTTCAGTCATGCTGAGTCTGCACGGGTATTTCCGGCCCTTTTCCCGGGAATTTCCGCCCAGAAGAATCAACACATGTTGACGCAAAGTAGAGTAAGATCAACCCAAAAGGTGCAAGATACAAAATTGATCACAATAGGCAAAACATGACCATTTCCAGGTCCTCCACAAGAAATCCGCCCTAAAGGCAGAAATCTTGCAAACGGACAATTATGTGTGTCCTTTCGAAGATCCAGGTGTATAATTGATTATAATTATATGTCATATGACTCCAATGCATCACCCTAAAATACCGCCAAAAAGGGTCCGAAAATCGTCATCTCCACAAGTTATCCCACAGTTCAATCTTCCGAATCACCCCTTTCTTAGAAATTCCAACGAATGGCAAATTGGATCATCTTTGAATTGTAGACTAAAGCAATTCCTCAATTGGTCCATCTCTATGTCGCAATTTCCAAAATTCATGACTTCCCCAGGAGAAGACTGAGCTTCTGCAAGAGGCCATAGCAATTCCTGGGGAACATCATTCCAGAGGGGAAGCAAGGTTATACAGCTGATATTCATCAACAGAAATGGTATTCTGGTTGGTGGTTTGGAACATGGCTTTTATTTTCCATTTCATATATGGGATAATCATTCCCATTGACTTTCATATTTTTCAAGATGGTTAAAACCACTAACCAGTTTTAGAATCAATATTCTACAGTCGATTTCACAGACAGTCATGGACAGACGGGTTGTTTTTGGCAAACAAAACAGCAAGACATTGAAGGGGGAATCTACGCACCCACGCTACTAATCTATGGAGCGCTCTGTCTGTGTTTTTTCTGCAAGACTTGCCTCCAAAACCAACTTTCAGGTTTACCGCTGCATATCTATTAAAAGGATTTAAAAGGTATTTGAACAGGTTGAAAAGGAGTGGACTGCACCATGCACAAGATGACGGATGTCACTGTTGTGAGTGGATCCATTTGCTGAACCATCGTTATCATGGTGTTCCATCCAGATTCTGAGAGAGTTATGCCGCGGGTTACAGACAGATCAAATTCTGGTGCAAGGTGAATTTGTGTCCCTTCCCTTTTGTGTTGGTAAGGAAACCTCTCCCAGCGTCTTTGTTGTCTAAGTCTACAGACTAAAGCCAATGCCATTGTGACCAAACAAATGTCAACAGTTTTGCCAAGTCAAACCCCAATGTTTCATATGGTTACCCTCTGGTAATTTAACATAGCTATGGAAAATCACCATTTTTAATGGGAAAACTCCCTATAAATGGTCATTTTCAATAGCTATGTTAGTTTACCAGAGGGTATGGATCAAAATCTATGTTTCATACCATCTGCGAAAGGATGAACGTCCGATGAACATCTATAAAAACCATCTATGAATTCTTGTGAATGTGAACAGAAGGCTCCAAATGTGTGACCCAGAACCATATGAATTGTGCTTCAATCTTTTTTTGAACCAGATTGGTTCGTGAATCCCATTACTTCTGGTTAATTTCCCATGATTTATGGTTCACCAGTTTTCAAAGATGTTTCATTTATGGTTTAATCCCATATTTTGATTTCCTGGTTGGTGGTTTCAAACATTTTTTATTTTCCATTTCATATATGGGATGTCATCCCAACCCCATTGACGAAGTCCATCATTTTTCAAGATGGTGAAATTGCACCACCAACCAGATTCCCATTATTCATTAGATCAGGTATTAATCACTAATAACCACTATGAACCACTATTAACAACTATTAATCACTATTAACCACCACCAACCAGATTCCCTGGTTATTGCACCACCAACCAGGTTATTATTAACCATTATTAACCATATAATAACCATATATCAACCATTATTAACCATAGATTAACCATAGATTCATTTCTGAAGATTTCTGCTGGTGACTCCCGACCAGGAGCGTCGCTTGGAGGGTGAGAAGCGCTTGCAGGATATTGAGGTGAGAGTCGCGCAGAGTCGCAAAAAACGGTGGTGAACATCAGGCTTTCCTATCCCAGATGAATGACTTAGATATAGTTATGTTATATAGTTATATAATGTTTGAATGCTTTATGTAATGTGATTTTATGGGATTTTATGTTATATGTATAATGTGATTGTATATATATATAGTATATATATACACATATCTTCATGGTTCTTATCTAGAATCGATATGTAGGATTTCATGGTGGATTTCATGGGATTTTCTGCAGTAAAACTCCACCATTTGCAGATCATTTCCGAACGTTCGGAAGTAGCAGCCGGGTAGCCCAATTTTCTGAGATTCTTACGGGGTACCATTGGTGGTTACTAGTGATGTTGTGCCATTGATTACTAGTAATATATATATATATATATATGATGTGAACCATGATTTGGTTGGTGGTTATTTGGTTCGTGGTTTCAAAGATGTTTGGCTTTGAAAAAGATAATATTTGAGAGGAGGTCCCCAACTGATGAGCCACTCACGATGCCTGGGATAAAGAACAAAGAGGGGAAAAAAGTGGCATATGAATTCTGAATACATAGGATATGATCTTGATGACGATCATGTTCAATCATGTTCAGGATTATGTTCATGATCGTGACTGACGATCTTGATACGCCTTGACTGTTTATGATTGATACCATGTCCATCCATCTATAGGAATTGAACGGATTCAACCTGGCTGCTTACAAGCACATCACCATCCTCAGATGTTTTCTGACCCAAAGATATGGCATAAAAGAATCATTGTGGGCATACCGTATATACCAGCAAATCAAGCATGGCTCTCTGGAAAGTCCACCTATTCTGTAGATGTTCGAACTCCCATTGGAACCTCCATTTATAGGCCCAAATGTTGTACATATTCAAGCAGGAGCCTCATCAATTTAACACGTTGGACTGTCTCACAACTGCTACTTTCATCAGCTCCATGGCTTGGAAAAAATCGTCCATTTTCCCATGGACTTCCCATCGATTTCCCCTTAAAACCTATGTCATGTTGGTTGGTTTAGAACCCCCATGGCCCATAACTACAGTAATATCAATATGAAGTATAATTAGATAATAGCTATTAGTCTATCATAATTCATATTCATATACCATTTAGTAATATATAGCTATTAAATGCTATTAACATACAATATTATAGTATAGATATAACATTCAAGCATGTAGTTCATTCACCTTTTTTTAATGAACTCTTCACCAACTTTAAGCGACTTAGCGATTCCGATTCGCCCCACCTCGAGCGGCTTTTTGTCAAGTTTCACCATTTTGGGATTTCCCCTATACACAAAACATAATCTGGTTGGTGGTTTGGAACATTTTTATTTTTCCCATCATCTTGGGGTCATGTCATGATCCCAACTGACTTTCACTCCATCATTTTTCAGCGGGGTAGGGTTCAAACCACCAAGCAGATGATTTTGATGTGAGAATAGTTATATAACAACCATTAACAACCATTAACAACCATTAACAACCATAGTTATACCATAGTTATACCATAGTTATACCATAGTTATACCCATTAAACATAGCCATGAAAAACATGATGAATTTCCCGATGATGGATTCCCCAGCCAAATTTCCCTGACGCCAGCGACCTGGGCAATCCTGGGCAGGTGCGCATCGATAACGTGAGCCGGCGACGCGAAGAGGAGCAGAAACAACGGCAACTTCGCAGTGAGGCGAGGCCAACTGATCAGATCTGGGGTAGACTGGAGACATCTGGAGATATCTGGAGACATCTGGAGACATCTGGAGTGAATTCATCCAAGATATCCAAGATATCCAAGATCTGTTTTTTTTTGGGGCCTCAGGGTGCGCCCACGGGCTTGGTTCTTTGCGTTGAAGCGTTTGTGTAGGATGGTATTCTGTGAGAATTCGAAGATGTGCTTTCTTTTCACCCATAAGATCTGGTCTACTACGAGCATTGCAATATCTGTGGATCATGTTCAGGTGAAAGGAAGCAATAGGTATGGTCGGTATGGTTTACTGCAGACAACCTGGGCCTTTGATTATCCTTTCAAGCTTAACAATTGATCTCCCCGTCCCTGAGTCCATGAGAATCCGAAACCAAACATTTTGTCTCTATTCCGTCCCGATAAGCCCAGTTCTGAGGCTTGTTTATCAAAGGGAACTGGGGTTGGCAGCTGAGAAACTATAGTAAGTCATAGTCACCCCAGGTGATAATTCGGTCGGGGATTAGTAATTTACCCGTTTTCGCCTTTAGATTTCCGGATGAACACCAACCAATTGAAGAAGAATTTTCCTACAGATGTCTCATCCCAGTACATAGTCAAACTCCCAATTTTTGTATATGTTTGTTTGATGCTAAATCGCCCTTCTCGTGGGTTTAATCCCCATTTTTCTTGGTGAAATCCCCATGCTTTCCATAGCGCAGGAACAGCATCTGCACCTCATGGATGTGCGAGAAGCTAAGAGTCGCATCGATCGCGTGGATGGATACAGGTGCAGACTGAGTGACTGGCCACTGGCGAAGTTGTGGGGCCAGAGACTAATGTTTGTTGGTTGATATAAGATGATATAAGTTGATTTTTTCGGTACCTATTATATATATACTGTATATGCATAGGCTACATGGGGGGTATGCCCCAAGTGATAGGGCTTTTCATGACCATGGTGATATTCTCTGCATGGTGGTTTCTTAGAATGATCCTCAGTCGTCACCATAGGTCTTTCAATACATCTCAATATGTTTCCATGATCCATGGACACCTCGGACACCCTGTGATTTGATGTGAAGGGGTTGTCTGAAAATCGTAAACTCCATGTGCATCCCTAAACTCAATTTACTTAAGCATCAGTTTCCCGAAGTGAAATGGCAATGGGGGTATACCATTTTTTTCAGACACACCTTGATTTTGTTGTATGTTTTGTATATGTATTTATGATTGTTTTGTTGATATATGCCCGACAGGCTGGCAAATCTGATGTAGCATTTTCAGGCGCAGGATCTTTAAAGCAGTGATCCTTGCAGTACGATTTCATCGTGCTTAGTGACTGGTGAGGAAGTCTCGATACAGCGGATCTATCAATGGACCCACTTGTGGGACTTGCCGACGGTCATCATTTCTTCGGTTGGATGTCACTGGCATAAATTTTGGACCCGACGTTTCATTCCCTGAAATGGTCATGAGGCTACAGTTCCGTTGGACATATTCCCATGACACTGTATCGAGTTGTTCACATTTATATTGGCACAACATTGAATAGCGTTTTTTTTTCTTTAAAAGAATCTTTGAGACCCCCCAAAACCACAATGATGAAGAAAAAAGCCTCCAACGTGATGTTGAAAATTTATATGGTGTGTCTGAAAATGAGGTATACCATGGTATACCCCCTTTATATATTGGGGAAAATGATGATTAATATTGCTTCATGACTAATGCGTATTAATGATCAATGGCAGGATTTACTGTAGTGCTACCCTATTTTTAGACACACACACATACATACATATATATATACACATATATATATATACATATATATATATACATATACATATATATATATATATATACATATATATATTTCAATTTTACACCAGTTTTAGTGATTGGAACCCCCTCTGCGCTATGACCAATGGCCAGGAGACAAGAACTCCGAGATCAGATCCACAGTGCCTCACAGAGGGCTCTTCCGGGATCTTCCGGGGATCCCCAGAATTTTTTTTCGATGGCCTCGATGGCTCAAAAAACCCTAGTGATAAACTGGTTGGTGGAAACTGGAACCATGGAATTTGGATTGACTTTCCATATCTTGGGAATAATCATCATCCCAACTGACGAAGTCATATTTTTCAGAGGGGTAGGTCAACCACCAACCAGATTATAGCTGACTTGAGTATACCTCTTTGGACCTAGCGTTGTTTGTTTCTATGTGACAAGTATTTTTAACAAAAACAACCTAAAATAACATTTTGCTGGCTGATCTATTTGACACAGAAAAAAACACATTGGATTAGGATCGATTAGGTTGATGATTCCGATATCGATATAGAACAACCTCGTAGTAAACGTGTAACACCACATAACCTTCAACCACTAGGGTTTTTTTGGAACACTGACCTGGAATGGCTGTGAGCATAGCCTGTGCAGATGAGGTGATTCCCCTGTTGGCAAAGGATGTTCGTCTTTTTGTTGGCTATGGGGTTCTTGCTCCCATTTATTGCACTTGGTTCTCTGGCCCATTATCTCCCAATTTTCCTCATCAAATCCTTATTTGGTTGGCTTCAATCCCAATTTTTTTTGCTTTCATCCCCATCCTCGTTGCAGATTCATCCCGACCATGTTTGGCGCAAGTCTAGTTTCTTACGTTTCTCACAGTCGCTTTTGATTTGAATCATGGCAACAGTGCTCACTGCCTTGCTAGTGCCCGACCGTGGCCATGGCGATATCTCCGTGAGCATTACTGCCTCTTTCAGTGGTGATGATGTTTGTAGCTTCCTGCTGCCAGCTGGAAGTTTGGCGGATCTGGAGAGGGTCCTCCGTGATCTGCACGGACCCATGTTCCGCTGTCGTCCTTGGTCCCGGGTCCTCTTCTACACGGAGGAGGAGCCGTCAAAGGCATTGGGTCTACAACTGCAGCTTGGCACTTTTGCGTCCCTTGTGATCAAGCACGGGGATTTGGAAGCTTGGCTTTTCACCTTCCCAGACACTGGAAAATTCCTGGAAGCTATGCAGGGCGACAGGTTTGATCCGAGGTCACCAAATTTCCAGGTGGCCTGGACAGCAGGATCAGCACCGCCACTTCTTGCAGACAAGGCCGAGTGCTTGGTTCATGAGGTCCTCAGTGGATCGCCCATCCATGCAGATAGTGGACAGCATTTTGTTCAGATTTTCGGGAAGCTGACTTCCTTGGGCGAGCAGTGGAACAATCTCAATTTGAGACTGCTGCAGAATTTGACCCTGGACTTAAGACGTTCAAGCATTGTGTTTGCCAACATTGGCTGGAGCTTGCTCGTGTTGCAGCCACCTCGATGATCTCAGAAGCCACGCCCATCCTACTCCTCAAGAGAAACCACCGTGGTTACGTGGTTGGTTGCTCTGTCATCGGGGACGCCTTTCCCAGCAACTTTGGCCGCTCCTTGCGGAATTCCCTCCTGCTGTGTGATGTTGCTCCCAGATTTCGTTGGAGTGAAGTTTCACGTGCACTGCTGTCATTGGACTGGAACCCCCAAGAAGGTGTAGCATCTTTGCAAAATCTAATGAAAAAGATTGCGCTGGAGCCCTGTGAGTTCGCGGCGCTCCAACACCAGGAGGTCTCTCAGTTGGTTCAGGTACAGCTGCGCTTGTCTTGTTGCGGAGTTGCAAAAGTCAAAGGGTCAATCAATGAAGCCTCTGTCAAGATACTTGCAGAGCTGCTGGCCTACAGGCTGAAGATCCTCAAGTTTCAAGGCGTGCCAGACTTGATGTCTCAGATGAATGACTTTGAATGCGACGCGAATCACCGTGGAACAGTGGTGCTTGTGACAGATCTGCCAGTTTCCACGGGTAAAATCTTTGGTGGGCCCCATCGCATGATCCTTTGCTACAGCTGAGCAGCAGTGTTCAAAACCCTTGTTGGTTGATGATTTTGGGGTTATTGTACAGTCCAATATGTCGGGGTTATTACAATCGTTCACAATCATTGTGTTATTTCCCCTTGACCTGGGAAATCGGTTCTTAACCAACCAGCATAACGATGCATAAAGGGTCAGCAGAGGCTTTTGAACGCTGCTCAGCTAATTAAAATGTAGGTCGAAGGCAGAAGTCCTTCGTTGACGATGCCATGACCGAGTCAGTCAGGGCCAGGGCAAAACTTGCCTCGTCAGTCAGGACGTGTTTTTGCAGTGAGGGGGTAATCACCATGGTCTATAGCGGCTATAGCGCATTCATGTATGCTTGAGATGTTGATATCTCAAGTTCTACATGGGTTGAAGCCACCAGTTTTGTGTATATATATATAGCCACATAGCCAAGGTGAGATTTAAGCACCAGTTATAGGGTATATAAATATATCCCAAATCCAATCGCTTCTCCCAATTTCACCATGAGTATGGCATTTTTTGTAGAAACCCATATAACTTCATGTGACATTCTTAGGTATCTATCCTCATTGTATCCAGCTATATCATATCATATACAGATTGTAGTCTTATAGTCAGTCTTATACCAATTTCCAAAGAACCCAGCAACATATTATGTATGTAATCTACAATTCCCAATATGTACTGTATCCCTATAGATACATAGACATATGAACACCCTATGAGATCTTAGATTCTCACAACCTCACAACGCGACGTGGACATGATGGTGAATGTAGGGGCAACTTCATTTTCAGGTTGGTGAATCATTTTAATTTATCCATAGATCTTACAAAATCCCTCAAAACTCCCATTTAATTTAGCTATGAAATCCCATTAACATCCTATGAAAAATGCTATTACATGCCATTAAAATCTCATGAACTATCAAAACCCTATGACATCCACTAGGAGAATCCCCATGAGACCAGAGATGAGCCATGAAACTTCCGCTTCCGCTTTAAGGCAACGTTGAGCGCATCGAAACGTTGTTGGCTCTGAAGGATCAATTGCTGGACCAGCGGAAGGCGCTTCCCGTTGGGGTCGTATCTTTTGCCGAGGTAGGAATGATGAACTGGTTGAATTATTGTTTTTCTTTTTTTTCCTAATGGGATTTGATAGGCTTTGATGAGATGTTAATGGGGTTTTAATGGGATTTTAGGGAAATTATATATATATATATATACATACGATAAATAACTAACGATATCACCGACAATGTAACAATTATGGATAATGGGTGTGTTGGAACATGCTGATTGAACCTGGCCAAGAAGTAAGGGAGATTTCATGGGGAAGTTTTCATGATATTCAACAATATGCTGATTTATGCAACACACACATGAGGATTGAAACAACATATATATATATACACATATACACATATATATATATATATACATATACATATATATATATACACATACATATATATATAGATAAATAGATAGATAGATAGATAGATAGATAGATAGTTAGTAGATAGATAGATAGATATAGTGGATTTGAGCACCAACAATGGTGGCGTCCATCAACCAGCACCGCAGCCGGGATCAGGGATCATCCCCAACCGAACGCAGCCGGTGGCTGAAAAATCCTCTAGGTGTTTGCTTAAGATATCTATAACTGGTTGGTGGTTTGGAACCATGGGAAAACCATGGGAAAGCCGTGGGAAAATCATGGGAAAATGGTGATTTATATAGTAATTATGGCTGGTGGGTGGTTTGGACCATGGCTTTTATTTTTCCATTCAGTTGGGAATTTCATAATCCCAACTGACGAAGTCATATTTTTCAGAGGGGTAGGGTTCAAACCACCAACCAGATAAATTTGGCAAAATCACCAGCCAACCAGCAGAAGATGACCATTTTTTGAGGACGGACTTGAAAATTGCCAGATACAAAAGCCACAGTGTCCATGGATTCATCAGTATTGGAGGTAAAGATCGGCAGGAAATAGATCGAATGTGATTACCATCAACGAAACATGGACGAAAAAATCAGCAAGCAGGATTTGATCAGCTATAGTGGCTATCATCACTAGTAAAACATTTCCCTGATTTAGCAAGGTTGTAACTGGGTGGCATGGTCTTGGCTCTTTGTGGGGAAGATCCCTTAAGTGACTTTAGTGTTTTTCTCTGTGTTGGAATTGGACAAATCAACCCCCTCAACTGGTTGGAGCACCCGTTTAGAGCTGCTAACTGACCCTCAGGCACATTGTTTGTGTCATCGGTCTCAGCCATTTTTTTTCTGGTCATGAGATGTCTTGAGAATTTGAATCCCAACAATCAGTTTTTGAATGCTTTTGAAGCCTGGATAGACCAGTTATTTTTATGGGCCACACCAATGCAATCATTGCATGTTTATCTACCAGGGAAATGGCTGTGTCAAAAATGTGGTATCCCCCCAAAACACATGGTCATTTTCATAACTATAGGCTCGGTGAAATGGTTCTGAGAAAGCCAACAAGCTGATCAAATTGATTCCCCCCAATGTTTTCCCCAGTTTTTCCCAAAGAAATCGGTGGCACCTTGGCCAGGGCCGGAATACGAAGGTGGAGAGTACCCGTGGTTCGCGAGGAGCCGGCAGGGCCTGGAACACAACAAATTGGGATGGTTTTTCCACAGAGGATGGTGATGGATGGTGCCCCAGTGATGTGAACGTTGGTTTATAGTAGGATATGGTTTACAGTCTGGTAAACATTCACAGTTTGCGACATAGAAAATGGCCCAGTCGAAATAGTTGATGACTTCCCATTATAATTTTCCCATAGGATATAGTAGATATAAGATGTCATAATCAGATGTCAGTTGGTTTATGACCCCAAACTATACTTCTACTACGTCTAATCACCATAAATATGAGTTGGTTTACCCTCTGGTAAACATTCACAGTTTGCGACATAGAAAATGGCCCAGTCGAAATAGTTGATGACTTCCCATTAAAAGTGGTGGATCTTTCCATAGTTATGTCAGTTTACCAGAGGGTAACTATGGTATCTGGTAGATATACGGTAGATATATGCTAGTTATGTTTGTTGGTTTAGAAAGCCCATGAATACTATAGTTCGTTATATCTACCATGAACCAGAGTTCATTCAGCCACAAGAAAAATATCTCAACTGAACACAAGCTGTGTTGGGGTCCCCTGGGTCCCCTGCATGAAACATGGGGATATCATGGGGATAGAACATGATGAATCACTGCTGAGAGGATCACCGAATACATTTTTTGGTTGGGCTTATGGCTTATGCTCAATGAATGTTATGCTATAACTGGTTGGTGGTTTCAAACATGATTTTTTATTGTTTCATTTCATATATGGGATGTCATCCCAACCCCATTGACGAACTCCATCATTTTTCAAGATGGTTATTGCACCACCAACCTGCTATAACGACCATCTGGGAGAACGATGAGAATCGCAACTGGGTCCAGTGACGATTCGTGGATCCTCCAAGTGGTGAAAACAAGCAGGGAGATGAGGCTGATTCCATGATGAATTCCAGAAAACCATGGATACACCAGGATCTACCACCTCTCCTGATGGTATCGGTGTATGCAGTAATTAGAGTCATGGGGAATTATCAGAGGTGGAAGCTCAAGAGATTCCTGTCCATTGATAAATGGCTATGGCTCAAGATTTTGGTTACACTTCAACTACCCGATTAAATGGATGGTCAATTTCCAGTTAATAAGTTGATTCTGGATTCTAGATCTAGAATAAACAATTGGGGTACAGATCAACCTTTCTTGAAATCCATTTTGGGATGTGCCATGGCAACTATTGCCATATCATACTGTGCGGATTATCTATCGTATTTATAAAACACCATTCCATAACATTTAATGAACTCAGTTATCTGATTTATGTCACCCACCCATCATATTTAGCGTTGTAATAGTAAATCCACTTATCATCAGTTACAGTATCTAAATTACAATATATATATATATCTAAATATCAATTATCGTTGGTTTACAGTATATGGAGACGGATCAAAACCGAAAATACCACGTGATTCGAGGGATGAACATCCATAAATCCCAGCTATTTTGTGAACAGAAGGGTAGCGGGTCTTGACCCATAACGGCTATAGCCTGGTAAACTAACATAGCTATTGAAAATGGCCATTTATAGTTGATTTAACCATAAAACATGATGATTTTCCATAGTTATGTTAGTTTACCAGAGGGTATTGATTTCTGGGCCATATCCCCATCACCCATAGCCATCCCACAAGTCGTCTCCAGGACTCTGTCTTCGCGAGATCCAGCCAGGTCCAGGAACCTACGAGGTGTGGAAAATCCATTCGAAATGAATGGGGGATTTGACGGTGACATCGGTGCTTTATATAGGCCAACTCATATTTATGGTGATTAGCTGATTGGTGGTTTGGACCATTTTTTTATTTTGCCCAATAATCCAATAGTTGGGAATAGTTGGGATGATGATCCAATCTGACGAACTCATATTTTTCAGGGGGGTAGGTCAACCACCAACCAGTTAGACATATTAGAAGTATAGTTTGGGGTCATAAACCAACTGACATCTGATTGTGACATCCAAAATATCTAGGACCAAATCCGCAGGATTTCCATGAGTTTTTTTGCCCCACTATTTTTATTATGTTTATATTATATTTGGGGAGGTATACAGTATACATGAAAAACGCCTCAACTTCGCGCATCCCAAATGATCCGACATTTTGGGATGACATCACTTGACGAGCTGCGACCTTTTAAGGGGATGACGGTGACGATCATCTAATACTGCTGGTACTTAAGTATCCAAATTGTTGAGATACCCAATTTTGACTCATTCCAACCTGATTCATGATGCTATGAGATGGATATATCAGGGCGTGTGGACAGTCATGATCACTAATAAGTGGATGGTTGGGCCCTTCAATGTTCACAGTCTTACGCTATACTCTGAGAATTGGTCTAAGTCTGAGGGAACAGGAGCCTTGAGATCTATAGTTTGATATAGTCTGTGAAAAGGGCCCATGGGTTTCACTGAAGCATTTTTGTAAGCTCATCCAGTCATGTCACAAAACAAGCAACATCTTGGTTTCTCAACACGTGGGGATTTGACGCAGCAGAAGACTCATTTTCTTTGGCAAATCCCCACTTGATCCAACATCTACGCTTCAGTAAACTCGCGTCAGTGCCAAACCAGGCTTGTTGCAATTGTTGCATATCGTTTTGCATTTCTACCTCAGGGTAAGCACCAAGAATTGCAAAACAACCAGGGTTTGTTTGTTTGTTGAAAAAGTCGTTGAAACCCCAAAAAATCCATGTTTCATCAGCGATTTTCCGGGATGGCCGTTGAAACAAACCCCCCTGGCAACCCTCTGAGACACCCATGTTGTTGGGCTAATTGTTGAAATACAATTCCCCAACCACATCTTTACCATATTTATTGGTAATATATGGAAATGTCCCATGATTTCCCTATAATTACTATGAGATCAATCATTAAGCATCCCGGTATCCATGTAAAATGGTTGACCTAAAAACCACATTTTTGCTGATGAGAACAATCATCTCATGAAGAAGTTCCATCGGATATCCCATCATTTTCAGCTTTTGACGTCGAAAAACCTGAGACATCTTCCCTCTAAATCCCAGTGTCTCCCAAAAATATCCCTTAGATTTTCCTCTAAAATCCAGTATATCCCAAGAATATATCATATTATCCCTGAATTTTCCTCTAAATCCATCTAGAATCTATAGATTTTAGAGACCTCCAAGCGATTTCCAAGGCCTTAAAAAGGGGCCTTTTACCTCCAAGCCATCCCTGGCTTCGGCTCAGGCGCCCCCCACGTGCCTGCACGAGCTGCCAGCCGCACGGATTGGCAAGTCGAAGGCGGCTTCGGCGTTCAGGGGATTTCACTGGGGGATGGAAATTCTTCGGTTTTTTGGTGGGTAATAAATGGCAATTCTCAATAGCTCTGTTAGATTCCCAGAGGCTACAGGATAGGGCCCCCAAGATAGCTAAGTTGGTTTGTAAAGCCCATCAACTAGTTCGTTATATCTACCATAAACCATAGAATTCAGCTAATATCTCAACTGAACGCTATCTTGGAGGCCCCATCCTGTATGAAATTACGACATTTTTTTGGAAATCAACATCCAGAAACACCAGCTAGTTTTGGGTAGGGTGCTCGGGTTTTGACGAAACTAGCAACATAACAATGGGATGATGGTGCTTAAGTAGCAGGGAAATTTTTGGGAATGATCCAATCATTCAGCGATTTTCACAAGAGACCAACATTCCCCCATTCCCTACGAATTGGATCTGTGGGGAGCTTCAACTGATCAAACATGCCATTGTTGATTGGTTGCGAATTAGGGGGATTACCCTCTGGTAAACTAACATAACTATGGAAAATCACAACTTTATATGGGAAAACTCACTATTTCTATGGCCATTTTCAATAGCTATGTTAAATTACCAGAGGGTATTCTAATTGATTGGGTACTATGACAGTAGCTATATGACCTAACTTTTGACGGATCATCCCGAGTCCAATGTTTTTCGAAGAAGTCTTGGCTCAAGGTGGTCATGCGGGACTTCCTGCGGACGTCTTTTGAGGATTTTTGAGGGATGATGAAAGTAAATGTAGCCTTACCCAGTGGTCGCACTGAGACCCTTTCACTTCCAGAGTCCTCCAAAGTTGGGGACCTGCGAGTGCTTGCCCAGAAGTCCTTCCTGCAGGGCTTCTTGAGGCTTGTCACTTCAGACGGGCAGATGCTGCTTGATCCAATGCAATCTCTGCAAGCAGCCGGCATTCAGCAGGAATACGACCTCACTGTTCTTGCCCTTCAAACACGCATCGCTGCAACAAAGCATGCCTTTGTACTGTGGTGCTCCGGAGGTGACAACATCATCACATGAGGCAATCGATCTCACAGTGGCAACACCTCCGCAATCCGAGATCAGCTGAGGAGCATGCAGCAAATTCAAGCCTCAATCGGCGCATTTGCTGCGACCCTGGCAGATGGATCGGTTGTGACGTGGGGCCATCCAGTTTACGGTGGTGAGAGCTCTGCAGTCCGAAATTATCTTTTGGATTTGTAGGCAACAGTGGGATGTGTCTCCGGTGCTATGTTTGGACAGAGAATGGTTTGTCCTTGGTGTGTCACAATGTTTTGGGTGTCTTTTCTCTTGAATCTCTCCCACTTGACTTTCATGTTCTTCAGGAGGGTCGGGCCTCATCCCATGTAGCAACCGCAAAGAACCAGAGTTACAACCGATTGATGCATGGGATATAGCTGATATCCCCCCGAAATGGGGACTGATTGGCCAGGATTGTGAAAACCAGTTGCCAAGTGGGTATCTATAATGGCTCAACTATGCTCAACTGAGGAATATAGAAATTTAACCTAACGAAAACTGGGACGTAAGCAACAAACCTGGAAACCACTTGTGGAATTTCATCAAGAAAATGGATAAACGCAGCTTTTTTTAATTTTCACGAACTGGATTGCCTTTCACCATGTTCACCCAGTAGTTTGCAGGCTTTGGCTTAGTGGTTCGGAATTCCAAGAGGTTACCACTATGGGATCTATGGCTGGATATCTATGGGACATACCTGGACATACCTGGAAGGCTGGGGGATCATGAGACCTATCATCAAACTCACCAACCTGCCATCCAAGTAAGGGATATCATCATTTCAGAATTTCTTGGTTTCTTGATCTGGACATATCTGGACCATGCTATCCATGATGCTTTCTGCTTCCTTTTTGATCTCGCTTGATGTGGCAAAAACACATGGCGGCAATGACATTTGTTCCAATCTAATGACGTTTTGTCCAAGTAAAATGACATCCTAATGTTTGACGTATCAAGAATCAAGTGTCACTTCTTCTTATCGTGTTTCAGGCTAGTCGCATCCCTGCATCCCTTCAACTACCATTTTGGCTCCATATGTGCCTCTTGTGGTATGGTGATGACCCATTTGAAACCTCGTTTCATCCACACTCCATAGCTCGGCCACATAGATGATGTAGAACATGTTACATCTGGTTGGTGGATTGGAACATTTTTTTCCATATATTGGGAATGTCATCATCCCAAGTGACTTTCATATTTTTCAGAGGGGTTGAAACCACCAACATGTTACATGTTTGTTTATTATAAAACCAAGTCAAATTTTACCCTATGGTTATTTAGCATAGCCATGGAAAATGGCCCATTTATAGTTGGTTTTCCCATGTTTTCCCATTAAAACTGGTGGATCTTTCCATGGCGCCATGTTAGTCATAACCAGAGGGTAAATTTGACTTGGTCCATTCTAGGTGATTCGTTTTTTAAATTTTTGATCTGATGAAATCTCATGACTCAATAAGTTTCACCTGGTTTCACTGGTTAAACAATGGCTGGGGAACTTGCGGTCCATCCATTGGTCCATCCAGAGCTCACCAGGTTCCTGGTTTGGTGGATACGGCCATCCAGGCGCAACGATACGCGGATGAACAGCAGATGGCTGGTTTTTTGATCGGCGACCCTCTGGTAAACTAACATAACTATGGAAAGATCCACCATTTTTAATGGGAAGTCATCAACTATTTCGACTGGGCCATTTTCTATGTCGCAAACTGTGAATGTTTACCAGAGGCTAAAATCAGAAAATGGATCTTTCTATGCTGGTTCCAAAGTCATGGGGCATCCCCAGACGTCAGATCATAGGTGAAAAAATACATTTCAATACTAGTCGTCATGGTCATCACTGGATGACTGGGGACACCCCCATGACTTTGGAAACTTTCAGCAACCCCCAGTTATAGAACAAAATTTCAGGACACCTGGAAATTCATGAAATTATGGAGGAAACATCATCGAATTCAAAATTTGGAAAAACATCTTTGGACCTCGGCATTTTTTGGGGGACTCCTATACTGGCCATATGCATGATTTGCATATAGAAAATATGAGATTTACATTGTTTCAATCGGAATTGGAATCGATTTGATGTATAGACTTATCTAAACTACACATACCGAAATATCCATTGAAATTGAACATCATTGATGTACATATGAATCACGAACACCTTAGCAAACTAAAACGAGGAAGATATCGACCGCCATGAACAGATGTTCTTGCATATTTTTTTGTGTCTTTACAAGTGGGACAAGGCCTGAAAATGGTACAGTAGTTGGAGATCAAGAAAAAGAAACATCGGGATTTTACTTGCAAGATATGGGGATCATGAACAAGAATTAGGATTTGACCAACAAAACACATGGTTTTGAATTTTGAAGCACCAAAACATGGTGATTTTTCACCAAACACAAGGGATCGTGAACCCAGCAGTTCCTTGGGAACCTGATTGAAGGGTTTGGGGCATGGCTCATTGTTTTAGGCCGCTCCTCTTCTGAAAAGTGGATCATTTCCAACGGACACAGCCATAGATTTCCATAGCTTTTTATATGTCGGGAGGGTGTTTTGGAGGGGGGTAGCTGTTTACAAACAGATGACCAGATCGGGCCCAAAAAAGACCTTGTTGAAGCAAAACTTAGTATACTCTCTCATCCCCCCAAATCTTCAATACCACACAGGGCACCCAAATTCACAGATCCAATCTTCTACATTCCACCGGGCTTTCGTTTGGGGTAAAGAAATGGCTTTAGATAGAATTCCTCACGTCAGGGCACGCGACACAACCCTGCTCCTGGCAGTGTGGTGCTGAGGGAGTGAGGGTATCATTCCGGGATATATTATATAATATTATATATAATATATGAATATACATATATATATATATATATATAATAGGTATATATATATATAATAGGTATATATAAATATATAATATGTATATATATATATAATAATTTGTATATATATATATATATATATATATGAGATATAACAAACTTCAAGCAACAATGACATGATATATGGGGATGCAACCAACAAGCTGGGGATATCATGGGAGTATGGGGATCTCACCTGTCGCAGGGATGGATTTCACCATCAGAAAGAGTGACTTTTACCAGTAAACCAGCATGGGTTTACCCTCTGGTAATGACTAACATAGCTATGGAAAAACACAATTTTTAATGGGAAAACCCACTATTTCTATGGCCACTTTCAAAAGCTTTTTTGACATAACCAGAGGGTACCCCGAAGAATTTCAATTTTGAAAGGGAACATAAAATGACACATAAGAAAACTTGGGGTGAAGTAAAATGGAAAGAAACCATTTGTTGCCATACACGACTGTACATACCATCTTGCCAGAGTTTCTTTTAGGGGGCACGGTATCTAAGTCTAGGCCATGCCGATGCCAGTTGATTGTGTTCCCTACTCCTTTTGGAGAGTCATGAGACAGGGTTCTTACAACAACTTGTTTTCTGGTTGGTGGTTTGGAACATGGCTTTTATTTTTCCATATATTGGGAATAATCATCCCAACTGACTAATATTTTTCAGAGGGGTTGAAACCACCAACCAGTTTTCCTATTTGGCCTCCAAAGTGTATTAAACAAACCAACCAATGATGGTTTCTTCGCATATCACCTTTGCAAGTGTGTATACATGGAGCACATCAAAATCGCGTGAGTTAGACACGGATGTTACGGGTGACTTCGGGCGAGTTAGGTTCATGAATTGAGCAGGGGGCCAGATGCGATATAGGCTTGAGGTCAATGTATTTTAGGCCATCAAACACTATATGCATCTATATGCGAATTTCACATCCCACCATATATGCATATATATATAGATATGATATATGTATAATGTATATATACATACCATTGATCGATACACATCCTCCAGTGATGGGTCACTCCATCCGTGGTGAGGCTATGACACCATCCTTTTGTCCAAGGGCGACAAGTTGAACCAACCGAGTGGAGGTGCAGCCGAGAAGGGTAACAGTCTGGGGATGTTTACCATATGGGGACAACATGGAAGAATAGGCTTAAAACCCTGGTCATTAAAGATGTAATATACCATAAGAAACCAACATTTTCGAGGCTTGAAGGTAGCTTATACAGAATCTTTTGTAGGGAGAGATACTAAGCAGAACCAAGAAGTGCACCCATGGTACCCATGGTACCCAAGACTTGCCATGTATGGGTGGCCCCCTACCGGATGCTTGGGGATTCAGAACCCCTTAGATGCCCTAAGGCCTTAATTCTTTGGGCTGTGCCACCCTTCCTTTTCATCTCAAAAGGCTCGAAATCGATGGGCTTTTGGTCTCCTTAGTCATCAGGAAGCAATTTTTTGGGGGTTTCCGAAGTCATGGTACCCCAATAGCTGGATGGTAGTGGAAAATCCTATAAGATAAAACGGGCATTTTAGGATACCTCCATATTTGTTCCTTGTTTGGGAATGTCTTGGTTGTTAATACCCATGAATGGTCAAACTGCGTAAATGGGGTCTGGATTAGGGCTGGTTACCCCATGTTGATTTGTGATAAGGGCTCTATGGATGTTCTTCCGAGTTCTGTTTGTTGGTTTCTTAACCCACCTACCTATGAAACTACAATTAGTAATCACTAGCAACCCTAATTCACGTATCTTTTTTACATTTAAATTTAATGAACCAGATCAAAATCAGAAATGCAATACACCAACTTTAGCTACCCTCTGGTAATTTCACATAGCTATTTTCAAAATTTACCCGTTTTCATAGCATGGTGATTTTCCATGGTTTTTTGTAAACGTTTACCAGAGGGTAAATCACGATAAATCCCATTAAATCCCATTAAATCCCATTAGATCCCATTAAATCCCATTAGATCCCATTAAATCCCATTAAATCCCATTAGATCCCATTAAATCCCATTAAATCACCAGTAAATTACCAGAGGGTATTGATTTGGCAAGCACCAACGAGCGGTTTTCCATGGCGTTATCTCCTGGAAGGCGAATTTAACAAGCGCAATCGCGACAGCTTCTTGGACGAATGCATTCGGCTCAAGGTGCCGGGGAAACCACCGCGCCGCGAGAAGTTCTTGGGGAGTAGCCTCTGGTTATGACTAACATGAATAGATGGATTTACCCATTAAAAATGGTGGATTTACCCATTAAAAATGATAGTGAGATATTGAACATGGCCATAGAAATAGTGGATTTTCCCTTAAACATAGAGATTTTCCCATTAAAAAGCATGGTGATTTTCCATAGCTATGTTAAATTAGCAGAGGGTATGAGATTTGGATGATCTTGATTTCATGATATAGAGTACCATTTTCAATAGTAAACATATCATTATATACTTTCATTATAGTCACAGTTTCATTTCGGTTAATACAGTATGGGCATTAAACACCCTTCAACACCGCAAAAAGGGAACTACCGTCCTAAAACAGCTGGCAGCGATTTTTGCATCCGAAGCTGGCAACAGGACATTCCCATGTTCGGAACTGGATTGCGAACCCGTGACGCGTTTCAGCCAGGTCTATATTAATATGTTCTCTCTATGTTTTCATCACACTTGATATGAAGTATGCGACAGTAAAGATGCGAACCTTTCACCAGGAACTTGCAATTGATGTGAAGACCATGTAAAAAACCTGGTTTTGTTTGGGTATCATTTCAAGTGGCATTGTGCTTCAAAGTATACAAGAGTAACTACTTGTTTTATCTTATTTCGCGCTGCCACTAATATTGAATACCTCCCGAACTCTGGTTGACTATTGGATGTACTTATATTTGCGAGTGCTAAGCATTAGGGGTATTTGATTTTAGAGATGTCATTATGATCCAAGGAAGGGATTAAATTCATACCTCTATAAATTGATGGTGATTCAATGTTTTGCTTCAAAACCTAGAATTGGATGGACAAACTTTGCAGGACACCCCTATCATTGCTGGTAAAAAACCCAGAGGTTTCCTCTAGATGTTCCCCATTTTTTTCCAAATCCATCTGGGCAAATTATAGTGACCTCACGAAGTGACCTCACCTGGAATCGTGGTTAGAATTCGGGGAATTCTCCCAAGAAGAAGCCTTATTTAGCCTTATTTCAGGTTCGTGAATTACTATAGTTTCCCAAAATTAATCCATTTCTATCCCTTTATCAAATTTGCTGGGTATCAACTTCTTCCCAAATCTCCAGAATTGCTGCCCTCGCCAGAACGACATCCCAGCACCGGGCCGCTACGACCTGAAGAGTGTCCTCGAGAAGGGTGCCGTGCGCATGTCGTCCCACGGCCAAGCGCAGGTTTAAATGGGGGGTATATACTGATTTAAAGGATTTTTAAAGCCAACTATAGGCTGGTTGGTGGTTTGGAACATGACTTTTATTTTTCCATATCTTGGGAATGTTATCATCCCAACTGACTTTCATATTTTTCAGAGGGGTTGAAACCACCAACCAGTAGGTATACCATGGCATGGTTGGCCCGATTTTGGTGTGAATGCTCCCCACTAGTAGGACTTACCCAATATTTCTAGCCAATGATTGCTATGATCTCCAGCTCAAGGGCTTCATTTCCGAGTGAACTGAGCCACTTTGCAGTGGGAAGAGGGCCCAGTTCCATGGAAAACGTCCTGGGGTTCCGTGGGATTCCGATGTCGTCCGAATCTGCAGGATCTTCCGGTTGGTTCAGCAGAGATAGCCCCTTAAAAAACATTGCCACGACCAGAAACAAGGGCCCTGGAATATGATTGCTGCCGGACGTGGCAATCAATGTGAGGTTTCACATTACTGGGGAAATCTTGGTGGTACTTTAGCCCTCTAGTCTTTTGCAGCACAGGGGGGAATGTATATTAAATCTAACCAGCAAAAAAGAACAGATGCCGGTTGTCTAAGATTGCAGGGGTTCATGAGCTGTTTTTCAAATTGCCAAACGATAGCTAAGTTGGCTTGCAACTTAATCTTCAATAACTATCAATAGCTAGGGTTTATGGTAGATATTTATCTGATTTATCTGTTTTCTTTTCAAGATGGCTCATCTATATGGGGGATAACAATGGATAAGATAGTTCATAGTTGTACTATGTTGTACTACCCTAGTTTCCTCTTCAACAACTATGGTTCAGTGGGGATTACCAACGCCCACCCTATAGATGCCTCGCCCGATTTCAGATGGATTTGTTTGCCTCACAGATTTGTAAACGGGGTACGAGAATGTTGAAGTGGTAGAGTCCCATCAATGGGCTAAACCCAATAGTAAAGCCAATTAAATATTAAACCAGATGTTTTTTCCAAAACTTGAAGATAGATGGGCTGAATTTGGCTGGATTCGACAAATTTGACAACTAGATACAACTAGACATCTTGAGGAATTTTTATGCACCTCATCCCTGGGAAGAGGCATTCCATGAACATCACTTCCAAGGCGCGAGCGCATTGTGGATGAGAACTTGGACAAGCACTCGGCCAAGAGGCCTGTTGGCTGTAGCCCTGTTTTGGGTGGGTTAGAATAGGCGTTATTCTAACGATACTTCATGGAATTAATGGTTATGATCCCTGTTGAATTATGGTAACCCTGAATTATGGCTTACTCTTTCAGTTATTCCAACGATAATTCATGAATATGTATATTTCATTACTTATGGGTTAAAATTGCTGTTAATTCATGAATATGTAATATGAATGATGATTTTCATCCATATTTTTTTAAAAGGGATACCTATCCACCAATCAGTATCATGGGATAGTCCAATGGCGGAAGGTTTTTCTGTGTGTTTTTCGTGTATCATATGGGATAGTCCAATATATAGGATAGTTTTTTCCTATCAGCAACCACTGGTATACCTTTTCTATGATTCTGCCAAACAAATATCCCAAATGCTGGTAATCATAGCATAATATAGCATACATGGAGCAGATGGGAGTGATGAAGGGGTACTTTGGGTTGGTTCTTTGGATTCCTGCTCGCACCCATTTTTATTCGCGAAACTATCCTGGGATTCCAAACAACCAATCCAAAAACTAGGCACTACCGATGGGTCATTGGTTGATAAATGGGAATGACATGGAATATCTAGTTTACCCAGCTAAAGCTATATATCGACCGGGATCTCTAATATGTTTGTTTGCTGCGCCATTTTGATGGGTATATGCAGCCAAGATTCTACCAAACATGTGAGATCTCACCAGTGGAAACATCCAGAAAGCAAAGACTATGAACAATTGGAGATTGAAGCTAGAAGAACGTGGTTGCAACCGACCATGACGGTCATTACCAAGAACACATCTGGGGTCTAGACGGTCTAGACCAAAAAGATGATGATTTTTCTGCAAGCTCATGGGGAGAAGTGGTGCCAATAGGAAACACTGTTGTGGAGTATGATTATCTTAAAAAAACATGACAATGTGGGCTGGACAATGTAGATTGTGTTGCCATCATAAACCTACTGAACATCCCCTGCAAAGCAATTTGATCTGGAACATGCTTACGTACTTTGGGAGTTCCTCCTGAAAACTACGAAACATCTGGTGGTTAACTTGCACTCATGATGTTGAAAAACTCATGTTTTAATATGCAGATCACCAACTCCCCATGTTGGATGGTGCTGTCAGCATGCAAAAAACATGTTGATGCCGATGTTCGTGCTGAAATCCGACAATTGTTCCTGGTTCAATCCCCATGTTTACTGTATGTTAAATCCAAATTCTTGTTTGTCAAATGAAAAAAATGGTGTTTGATTTTAACATCACCATTTTTTGTTGACTCCAATTTTTTCAGGGCTCTGGCTCAGTTCAATCCACATGACTTGTGGCAGCATCCACGTGGCATTGCCAGGTATCCTTCTTGGGCACGGCCCACCACAGATACGCCAGGGTCCGGGGACCTAAGGAATGTGTTTTTGGATGAGTTTGGAGTGAAGAAATTGGAGATTTACCCATAAAAAACAGGTGCTTGGAAGTGCAGATCCATTTATAAGATGTTCTACGTGGATTATATTTCACCATAGTTACAGGCTATATTCCAACTTATGTGGCTTATTCATTTCCAACCTCAACTGCACCCCAAGTGGGTTAAGCAATCGACCATCTGGACATGGCCAAAAAGCACAGTTTTTTTTTGTGGCAATCGAACCCCCCCCAAAAAAAAACAAAAATGGGATTTTGCCATAAAAATGATTTTACACTCAACACCATGAAAAACCTGAGACTTTTTTTTCACCTTTCAACCTTTAGGATTTCACCAACAAGAGGATATGATAGTTGTCTATTGGTATGCAGCCAATCGACTGGATTTTTTATCTGTCGATATAAACCATTTACCATTTACAATAAACCAGTTTTTTTTATGGTTTTTATATATATCTTTGGGATATCACTGTCTATTGGTACGTCTGATCTGTGTTGATGATCCAAACTACACGGCTTTCCGTCACTGGAATGATGGACATTGTGACATTGGAGTTGGGGATCCCGAAATGGCGTGATATTCCAGCCATTTTCAGGTTGGTGAATTGTAGTTTAACCAGAATATATGCGGATGTATTGTCATAGTTCACTACACAAGCACGCCCATAGCGCATTGGGGGATCTTGAATGATTTTCCTCAATATTCAACAATAGCAGGTGTCAGGATTTTGTTTTTGAATAAAGGAAAGCTTTGGAGCATGAGCAAACGTGTCGTTTCTGACTTGTATTGCTGCATCTTCATTTCTGAAATACTCCATATATCTTCATATTTTGAAAGGTCAGACTCCTGATTTTTCATGTAATTTACCTATACAGGATGGTGCCCCTCGGTTATGTTTGTTGGTTTATAACATTTTATAACATTTTATAACATTTTATAACCCCATCTTAATACAACTATACACGTATCATACACTATTGTTATTGTAGTTATTTGCACCAACTTATCTATACTTATCTAACGAACTGGGGCCCCATCCTGTATGCAACTCCTCAACATTGACGGGTTTTCGGTGAGATCTCCTGAGGCCTGCTGGCTACAGCGTGGACGACTACACGCGCAAGGAGGTCTGGTTCTGATATGTTCTGATCACCTCAGGTCACGACTCTGTTTGGGGATCCCTGAAACCTCTGAAACCAGATGCTTTATGATGCTTTATGATGGAAAATCCATGATCCAAAAATATCCGAAAATCACATTCAGATTTGACATAGGGTGGGCTATAGCGGCTACCCATTTTAGGAGTTTCCTCCATATCAGCTACGGCTATCCCAATTGTCCTTCCGCTAATGCTGGCCCCGACCCGACCCATACGACGTAGGTGCTACGCCGTGCGCAAAAGTCCTTGCCCAACCTCACACGAGATATGCTCAGGTGGGAAATGCTGCTGTGTCGATGGGCTATGTCGGAATGGCAGAAGAATCACATGACTGGTGGATGTTCAATCCCCTGAAACTTAAGGGAGCCAAGGTTCCATCTCAGCTGCAGAGTTGACGATTTTTTTGGGGGGTTTAACAGGCTGATCACAAAACAAATCTGACCCTAGACTTACAAACCAAGCAACCCAAAGCACCAGATCCCTTAGGTCTCAGGGGATCTTACGGTTGATGTCCATCCAGCCGTTCCTATGGTATCATCTCCTACGCCCCATTTGTATCCATTTGTCAGATGATTCAGATGTAAACCTCATAGGGAGGTTGAAATCAAAAGATCGATTTTCAGGGCTGCCTGACTCTTTTTTGGGGGGTGAATTGATGATCGGACTTGACCTGACTTGACTTGACTTTTCACATCTAAGCGCCTGGTGCAGGCCTGGAAAAGTGGCTTGAAGCCACAGCTGTCCGATGAGATTTTGGCAACAGCAAGAGTCGAGCGAGTCGAATTCAGACATCTTCCAAAGATCGGGTCAATACCTACAGGACCATCATTGGGGGGATTCCCATCCTATATCCATCCGGTAAATCCCAAGGATTTTGATACCGGGTCAACTGGGGTCCCCTGAAAAACCTCGACCGAAGCCTTTTAGCAGCATTGAAAGGGTCAACTTCTGGGAGGAAATTAGATGATATCAATATATGTTAGTCACTGTTAGTCATAAAGTAGGTGTGTCTTGAACATGGCTTACACCATTGTTACACCTATAAAAAGTACCTATTTTCACGGCCATTTCATGGTGATGATTCTTTGGGGCGGCACCACTACCAGCATTTTGCGACAAATTTTCGACGACTCAGCCGTTTTCGACAGCTCAACTTTGGCCGCCAACGCAGTCGGCGTGCACGAAGTGCCGCTGGGCTTGCGCAAAAAGCGGTTTCTCTAGGTTTCACTGCTTGTCAACCAAGCAATTCGATTCAGGATTCACTGAAAGATCGGTGCTTCCCTTGCCCTATGCAGCACGGAATTTCATGCTTTCTGGAGAAGCAACATTTCCCAGATGCTCCATGTATCGAATATTTACCTACATTTACCCCAAAAATCAACCAAATGTAGGTAAATATTCCACACATGGAGCATCTGGGTTTGGAATGTGTCTGAATCACCATTGCTTTCTGAAAGATGGCCGGACTCCAACCCATGGCCGGTCCCGAGATGTCCTGAGTTTCCGAGTGAACTGGGATCTTTCAGAAGTGATTCTGCGGCAAAAAAAACCATATCATAAGCATTCATAAGCCATACCATCTGGTAATCAAACATGGTTGGGAAATCCCCAGCAAATGGAGGTTTTAATAGGAAGATTCATATATATTTTCCAAAGCCATGTTACCAGGGGGTACTCATCACTGGTTATAGCTATGGCAAGGGATGAGTCAGATGTGTCGCTTGAGGGAATGGGCAACACTGAAAATGCCACGTTGCAATCTTTGATAAGGGAGGCTTTCACAATCTGTTGCTTTGCTGATAACCCACACTGTATGTCGTACCATGATAGGTCAGGTCTGACATCGAGTCACAAGAATGTCGCTCGCAAGGTGTTCAGAAGTTCAGCTATTCCTTGTGATGGAAGGTACTTGAAGACGCCCCAGCGCCGACATTGATGATGAATGTCCAGTTGTTTTTCCCCTTGACATCATTCTTTCTGAGGGTTATCTCCCACTTTGAAAATGGCAATGCATGAAATCTATAGACCTCAGGTTTTGCAACACACCTCAGTACGTAATTATCTTAGTTAACATCTAAACACTTTGCACATCATATCCAGTATGTGGTTCGATGCCATCGATGTGCCTTGTGCGGTGCATCCCCAAATTTTCACCGGATTCCACCAATTTCACCACTGAATGGTAACGTTAGGTGAATGGTAACGTTAGGTGAATGGTAACATCGATGTGCAGCCACCGAAGCTCCATGTTTTGATTCAGCAGACCGGATTCCACCGTGGGGACCTACAAGATCCGGAGCAGCCTGGACCTTGAAGGTCTTTTCCTCCAAGTGAATCCCAGGCGTTCGTTTCACCGCTGGAATGCATGGCAGACCATGGCAGACGCTTCCACGTGGATGTGTTGGGGGGTCCCCAAAAGGAGTGCTAGCGCGGAATCTGCTCGGGTTTGTCTTCAGCTTTGTCTTCAGGCAAAAGTGATAAAACCGACAATATGGGGATATTTGATGGGAGAATGGGATGTAGAGTGGTAGAGGCAACAATATATTATCTCTGGTTGGTGGTTTGGAACATTTGGATTATTTTTCCATTCAGTTGGGAATCATACTCCCATTTGACTTTCATATTTTTCAGAGGGGTAGGGCTCAACCACCAACCAGATCTAATATTATCTACATGGAAAATGACCCACAGAAATAGATGGTTTACCTATTAATAGCATGGTGGATCTTCCCATGGCTATGTTAGTCACAACCAGATTTTGTCTCAGAGATACCCCTCGATTCAGTGGTCTCATGATTTTCTCCATCTTTTAGCCATGGACGAGGGGTGAACCCACTCACTTGGCCAGACTGAGCACGTCCGGAGTAGCGGATGGTCAGTTTCTGGGAATCCAAAATCGCCAGATTCTGGCCAGATCTACATGAACATTCATATGAGATGCGGTCAAAATAAGCATAGACTACTTTAGTAAGGGAGGGTCCAGTTGTGTTGAGAAAGTGCACCAAACAATGTAAAGCGATAGGCCGCCCCCCCAAAAAACGATAACTTGTAAGTATATGAGAGTGCATTAAACTTGGTGTAAACCAAGCAAATATTGGTGTGTACCCTCACGCGACGGGCAAAATTGATGAAGAAAATTCAGCCTGCAGTGCCTACGTTTCTTGCAGTTGCCATACCATTTGTTGTCCAACGTGATTGAAAAAACGCTGAAAACCGATTCGTCAGGGTGTTTGGCCCGACAGGAACTGAGCCTGGCATTTTCTGGAACGGACAGCTGCACCTGCATTCAAAACTACAAACTGCAAAGCCCGCATAGAAGGGTGTCGGTCAGTCTTCCTGTCTGATTGGAAGAAGAGACACTGTGCAAATGCAAAATTTAGCTACATCCACGTGCAAAACCAGTGTTTTCCGGTACGTTCTACACCCGCTTAGTCGTTGTTCTATTCTCATCTTGCGCAGGCGCAGCAAAATGGTTCCAGGTTTAGCCAGTGTCTATGCTCAATGAGATGAGGAATAAAACATCCCACAGGCAATTGTTAGTCGTTTGAGGGAGGCTATTAATGCCATAGTATTCTTTGAGGTCCCAAAGCAGTAGAACTAAACTGAACTAAATGCAACCGAATTCTGAATTAAATTAAAACATATTTTTAAATCAAATTCTGAATTCCGTTTCTGCGCTCTACTTTAATTTGAACTTTGTATTCCTTTGTTTCCTTTTCTTTGTCTTCCCTTCCTTTCCTTTTATTTTCCTTTTGAATTCTGAGGTAAATCAAACTTGATTTTGAATCCAATTCTGCATTTCATGGATTTTATTGTATTTCCCTTTTGTTTGATTTGTCCTTTCTTCTTCCTTCGTTTCCTTTTCTCGTTCTTTCCTTCCTTTTTCCTTTTATTTTTCAATTATCCTTTTTGTTCCGCATTCCTTTTTCTTTTCCTTTCTTGATCATCAAGGTGTTCTAATTTAGCGATAACCTGAACGATAACCTTTTGTTGAAAAAGAACCCCCGGACGAGGGATAGACTCAATTGATCCCAACAAGAAGAACTCAACAAAAAAGTGAACAGGTTCTCAACCCTAGGCCATCAGGTTGTTTTGAGACTTGGGGAGCCTTAAGCACTTCTTCATAGCTACGAATGCTTCTTTATTGGAACTATGAGGTCCCATCTTCAATTTCTAAAGCTTTTTGAGCGGGGAAGTGTGGCGTTTTCTGATGCCATGGCTTATCAAAGAGGGACAATTGCGAGGTGATCCTTTTTCGTTTTCATAGAATTAGTGATCTTATAACCGTTGGGAACCATTGATCTTAATTAAGTTCGAGGTTGAGCTTGTACTAAATGTCGTTCCTTCGGAAAGAGTCTAGGAATGTGCTCAGATAGCTCCCCAACATGGTTCCAAACGCAAAGACAAAGAGCGCCTCTTAGTCCATTCTCAGCAGTTTAGAGATCTGACTCCGTGAAGCCAATTCCGCTGCATTTTTGCATTATTTAGTGTTTATTTGAACACAACAGAGTAAAGCGATAGGGCCCTCCCACAAAGCGATAACCTATATTTTCGTACCAAGCCAGCATCAACACTTGATTTTGACGGCGGCTCATATCTATATTTATGACGTAAAAGGCTTCATTTTACTGGAAACCAGCAAATAATTAAAAAAAAGGGTAACACGAGCCGCCGCGGGCACCCCCTAGACTGATTGCTTGCCCCCCATCAAGGGCAATAGGCACTGTTTGAAGCTTTGACTAGGCAGCCCTTGTTGGATTTTGGGAGTCTTGGTCGCAGCTTGGC
>Ga0126342_10000511_pt1 | contig 43145 bp, 38 predicted proteins | sample Cyp1metagenome_FD_92528 | JGI IMG/M metagenome (GOLD analysis project Ga0126342, IMG submission 92528) | Coral microbial communities from Lord Howe Island, Old Settlement Bay, Australia - Cyphastrea 1 metagenome | ecosystem: Host-associated > Invertebrates > Cnidaria > Coral ...
AGAGACACACAGAGACACACAGAGACACACAGAGAGACACACAGAGACACACAGAGACACACAGAGACACACAGAGACACACAGAGACACACAGAGACACACAGAGACACACAGAGACACACACAGAGACACACACACAGACACACACAGACACACACACAGACACACACAGACACACACAGACACACAGAGAGACAGACAGAGAGACAGACAGAGAGACAGACAGAGAGACAGACAGAGAGAGAGACAGAGAGACAGACAGAGAGACAGACAGAGAGACAGACAGAGAGACAGACAGAGACAGACAGAGACAGGCAGGCAGGCAGGCAAACATGCATGCATGCATGCATGCATGCATACATACATATACACACACACATACACGCGTACACGCATACACACACACACATACATACCTCTGCACACACACACACGCACGCGCATAGACGCATACACACATACACATTCACATTGACATATATATATATACACACACACATATATATATATTATTGTATGCATGCCATGATATACCCGAACAGTTGGTAAATATTCATCATTTTCTCTCTGACAATGTCCATTTTGGTAGGTTTCTCCCATCCTGGAGCCGGCATCGCACCAGGTTGCGCCACCAAGTTGGAAGCCAAAGACTGCGAGGCGAAGCGGCTTCGCTTCCTGCAGGACCTGACGAGAGCATACACACGAATATATTGATAATATTTATAATATGTATACATATGCAAACATATCTATATATCTATATACCATATATTACACATATATATATATATTATCGAGTTTGAAGAGCAATATTTTGAATACATTCAAACATGCCATTTAGTTCTGCTGGACTCCTTGAGATGGTCAAGGAGAGAGAGTAATGATTGCAGATATTCAGTTCAATGAATCTGTGTTTGCAAGTGAGAAGTTTATCTAATCTTATGATATTTTATGTATAGTACACATATTGTATTGTATTGTATTGTCTTGTATTGTATTGTATCGTATTGTATTGTATTGTATAGGGTTGTGATGTAACATACTGTAACTTAATGTAGCATGACTCAACGTATGTCATGTCATGTTGTGTCATGTCCAGTCGTGTTGTGTCATGTCATGTCAGTATGTATTTGTTTGTTTGTGTGGGTTGGTAAGAGTCGCTTTGGAAAATGAGGGAGGTTTCGCAGATGATTGGAACACTACAATTTGAACAGCTAACTTAGACAGTTGTTTTGTTTGCAGCGCTCATAGATTAATTGATCAGTGATTCTCAGTGTATGGGACATATGTTTTCGAATAATGATGGTGACAGTGGACAAGTCAATTAGAAACATGTTGAGTGTTGATTAGAACGAAGAAATTGTCTCTTCGTTTGCTTGCCTTTGCCACAGTTCCTCTGTTTGTACACCATTTTGAGCTTCGTTTTTTGACCCGTGATTCTTGCACAACATGTTCTCCCAGCATCAGTTACCATATTATCATTGAGCCTCTCCTTTGTTGTGTGCACGGCGCGGCCCTGTGCCATTCCAGTTTCTTGTCAAAGGATGCATACGAGGGAGCTAAGCGAAACACCCACACAGCTTGGGTGATGTCGAACCTTGGTCGGGATCAAGCTGCCATTCGTATCCATTCGTATACCATGGGAATCCATGGGATTTGTTTTATGACTAATTGCAAGCTTCGGATCATGTATTTCTTCCGGGAATTACAGCTGCACCCAATTTTTACTACCTGGTTACTTGGTTTTGATGTTGGTTCGAATTGCATGTTTAATCTCGTTCCACGGGCAGAATCCATCAACATCCCAAGCTCACTGGCCTGATCGAAGGCAAACGCTATCAGAGTATCACTATCATTTCAATGTGATTATATGTGATTATATGTGATTATATGTGATTATATAATTCTCGGTTCTCCATAAATTTTGTAAAGCTATGGTGTATCCATATAGCTTTTCAGTTAAATCAAAGCGCATTTTTCAGAGCTCAGGAGTCTGGCCATGTGGACGCTAAGTTCCTGCGGTGCCCTGCAGCACGCAACGCCTCCAGTCACTTGGAGCTGGTGGAGACCATCATTTTCTGCATCGGAAAATAAGTTATCTCTCCCTTCAAAGATATTGTATGCAATTATATATAATATTTGTATGTACCTAATATCTATATCCATATCTATATCCATATCTATATCTATATCTATCTATCTGTATACCATATACATACATACGTGCATAAAGGATGTGCACAGCTGGTTTGGTGTGGACGGGAGCAGCGCTTGGGTTTTCTAACACGTGTTTATTATGTAGGAAGGAATAGCCCCTGCCCTAATCCAGATTGCCGACTATTGCTAAGTGATTGATCCGTGTTGAACCCCAACATGGCAGGACTGTGCAAGACAGTGACCGAAACACCCGATGGCACTGGGCATTCAAAACTTTGTTCCCAACCATCTGCGTTTCGTCATTTCTCCCATGTAAGCTGGTAACCCTCCGATTTTCTGGAGCAATTGGTTGGCTCACAGCATGCCATAAGGATTGCAGTGCGCGGGTGCGCGACAGCGGAGCGCTGGAGCTTTTGAAGGAGGCAGCTGGGCTGCTGAAGGATTTGAATGGAGAAGATGACAAGAGCCTCGGTTTGGATCAGTACTGCTATGGCTGCTATGGTGATTGTGGCTGTGTCTAGTGCGTGTCCATATTATTGGTGTTGGGTTTTGCGATTTTTGCGGGGAGGGTGATAGTATTTGGTCAAGTTTGGGAAACACCTGTGTAGACAGTTGGGCCAGAAGAGATACTTGTGGTTCACCAGCCGGAGGGATCCCCAAATGCTTCAGCCAACTGGAATTCCCAGGTATTTTCGCCACGTGCAAAGGAACCTGGAGCGAGTATCTCACCTAGACACCGCGTAGTCTTTGCCGAAAAGATACGATCTGCTGCGCTGCCCAGTGGGAATTCAAAGTGCATGATGATGCAGAGAGACTTTCCTTGCATCCATTCATTTTTTCTAGCGACCTGAACTGTTTTGGAATGGTGGTTTGACCAACCGCTGATTGAACAGATGCGGGTTGTTCCGGTTGTATTGTTGATGAATTCGGCAGCAGAAGATTGAATCAGACGAGGACATGAACCAAGACATGTGCGGGGGCATACCGCCGTGAAACCAACATAGGAAACCTATAATCAAATGTGGTTTCGAAGATGATTATGAACAGAGTAGAACTCGTAAGTTTGGGGGTTCCAATGGGATTCCATGCTGCTTTCATCAACCAAGCTTTGCAGGTTTTTTCAGCCGAGATGCGTGGGAACTTCCGCCTCCAGAGGCCGTGGAAGTTTCGACCAACCGCGGGGATGCAACCAACATGTGGAGAATTGGAGGTTCCCTCCTTGCTGTGGGCCTTTCTTAGTGAATTTAGTGACCTTAGTGGTTAGATGATGTTAGATGGTGCATAGTCCCACTATGTCCCACCACTTGATGTGTATTAATTATTGGATTGCAGAAAAGGTACTTTCTGAGAACACTCTTAACAGAACGGGAGTTGATCATTGGAGCTCAAGCTGGTATACCCCCAGAGTTGGTCAGGCTGCCCCAGATGACTGGTGGGAGAAGCGAAGTGGGGATGAGAGGCTGAGATGCTCTGTGCCCCTTCTCAGATGTGATGCACGTTTCCAAGTGATTCAGGCTACCACAGGGGCTACCATTCATATCCATTCATCCTGTTTTCAACTTTAATTAGATTTGATTACAAGTTAGATGAGCACAAGTTTTTTCTTGTGTGTCATGTAGAACTTGTGGACAAAAATCCGGGTGCAGGCTTAATGTGCGCACCATCCCTCCAGAGCAGTGGCCTTGGTGGCGGCCGTTTGCAATGCTAAACAGCGCACAACTGTCGCAGTCCTCACGCTGAATATATGCCACTTGTCTTGGATGATATAATATGCCCGTGAAGAGTTCTCCGCTTTTGTTCCTGTGAACCAGCTGACCTAGGTGGATTCAATCAAGTGTCATACGCTCAGAGTTCTGTTCGGGAGTGCTTTCATATCTCGAAGACTGAAGGCTGATCCTGCGATTTTGAGGCATGTCACAAGAGGCATGTCACACTTCCAATGGAATGCCAGTATGCCTGGCTTGTTTGTAAAGTGATTGTGCTTGATTGTCTCAGTCGACTCTCCTGAATTGCACTGATGTGCACACATACTTACAAACGTAACGTTACATTACATTATATAATGATGTATATAATATATATATATATATATATATGTATATATATATACACATCGTGTATACATCACATCACATGACAACTTGCATTACATTTGTATGATTATTACATTCAATTTACATTACATCCCATTGCACAACATAAATACATACTACATACACACAAACATACATATACATAATGCATAGGGACATGCAGACATTGACATACAAACATACACATTTATACATACCTATACATACCTACAAACATGAATACACCCATAAAAATGCAAACAATGAGTATATCTATATTGCCAACATAATATACACATATATTATCATATATTTCATTGTATTTCCAAAATGATTACCATTACAGTCGCACAGTGCCAGACACAGAGGTGGTGTCCATGTGCCTTTGTTGATCGTTCCACTGAGACGCCGCCATGGACTGCACGAGCTGGACATGTGGCGCTGGTGCCGCGGGTGGAGGGATGGCTGTTTCTATAGAGTTTTTGGGTTCACCACGACATTATTGGCCCTGGGATTCAAAATTGGTGGGAAGAGTGGGATTTGATAGGGCTTCACTCTTTGTTTGTGTCTTGCTGAGGGTGAAACCCTTTCTTCATACAAGTTACGCATCGGTCATGATCACGCTTTGCACAGCACGAGACTCGGACTTTGCCTCAGGTGGATCCAGAAAGTGACGTAGCAGCCCCAGGGCAGGTCCAGTGCAGAGCAGGTCTGCCTGCTGATTTTGAAGGGCAGAACCTGGGGCTCCACATCGACTTGTTATGACTTGTTGTTTTTGGAAACTTAGGCTGTCTTCATCCTCGGTGGAGAGGTGGCTTGCTGGAAACTGCCACACCCTCGAGGGTGTCTTTCAACTCATTGTTGTTAGAGCACTGCGCGCCAATCTGTTTCGTGTAACAATGGGAACAATCCTTGAGCCTGCCCGGGCTGTAATGGCAAATCTGACTGAATGGCAGACTCCGCCCGAGGTTTGATTTTCAGCCCGAGGGTCTAAAAGGATCCCTTTAAGAAAGTGCTTTATTTTCAGCCCGAAAGGTGGTGCTAGGTATGAATGATGTGCGGACCAACCGGGCAACTTCCTCATCCATCTCCAAAAGAAGCAACCCACCCAGGTTTGGGACATTTGGGACCTCAAAATGAAGAGATCCACCACCCCAAAACGGTAAAACGGGTATACCGGGGGGGCTGTTCATCGGTTGCCGCTGTTGCTTGCAGGGACCTTCAGGCTTCATGGCAGACATGTGGAAGGAGACTTAGAGCCGTGGCAGGGAGTGGGCTCTAAGCCAGTCAAGGGTGGAGAAGGTGGGGTGGTCATGGATACATGATATGGGTATGATGGGTATGGATCAATACCTATTAATACCATTTTTATCCATTTTTAGAGGGATGAACATCCATTTACCAGCTATTTTGATGTTCACCAGGGGTACAAGGTTTTGACACACTGCCATATGTGTAAGCTGAAATTCCTGATCTGAAAGATCTGAAAGCCTGGACCTGGGACGATTCCCTTGTTGATTCTATGGGTTGTCTATGAAAAATTACTCGGATTTCTATAGAATTCGTTCCTTTACAAATATCAATTGGCTGCCACTTGCTCGCACAAACCTAACGATATCTAGCGATCCATCCACAGGCCGGGCAGTTTGAGACTTTAACGATAGGGCGCGCCACAACTACCACAGGCCTTCAGCATTAACCTGGTCAATCTGTACAACATGCTGGAGCCTCAAGGAGGTTATTTGCTGAGAACAGCTTCCCGTGCCATTAGAAAATTGGTGTGTCACTGTAGTGTTTCTAGATGTCACCCACGCCACACAAATGGAATCTCCAAGTGGCCAACCTGATTAGATACTGTACTTGGTTAGGCTTCCCACGGCTCATGAGATCACTGCGATTGAGGTTGGAGCTGACTTTCTGAACCAGGCAGGGTGGTGCCACTGCACATCACTGCACCTGAAAAGTCAGTGAGCCTTCGACACATGTAAGGTCTCTTAGATCCCCAAAAGATACGCTTCAGAAAATAGACTCCAATAGTCCAAGATTTGGCCCAAGATGCCAAAAGTATCCAAAAGTCACAGCCATACCTATGTGGAAGATACCATAATCCGCAAAAATCGATACCAGAAAATCCGTATATTTGGACAAGAATGATCTTGGGAGCCTGCGACGGTGCTGCGACTCAGCTTCCATAGGTCAGCAGTGTCTTTCGATGTGCCGGGATGCCTAGGCCTGGACTTGAGACTGTGGCATTTGAGGTGCCATCCACAGAGACCCTGACATTGGTAAGGAGTGCTAAGACGAGGAGTCCCTCAACGCCCAAAGAATCTCCGCTCACCAATGATACCAATGTTATCCAATGTTCATTTGCTTCTTTCCGCAAAAAAAAACATGGCATCAGCACAATGATGACTCACCAGCTATGTGAAGCTTGGGGTGATGGGGTGGAAAATTTGCTTAGCGATGGATGTAGAATGTCTCTTCATGTCTGTTCTAAGGAGGGCTGGTCATGCGAGGATGCACAGAGCCTTGCCCCTCCCTACTTTGTAGCTCCAGGACTGTGTTTGGTGGTATCCAATGATGTCCATCATCCAGGAACGTCCCTGACCGCGGGTTAAACAAACAAACGAACAAACGAACTACCGACCTACCTGCCTGCCTACCTACCTACCTAACTAGCTAACTAACTAACTAACTAACTAACTAACACACACACACACACGCACACGTATACGTATTCTGGTGTATAAAAAAATGTTCTTACATGCATGCACACTTCAAAAACTATACGTGATTGTGGATATGTTTTGCAATGTCATCAAGTTCTCTGAGACATCACCAGCCCAAAGATCAAAAGAACATGAACGGGCCTCTTGCATGGCTGCATATGTATTCCGAAAGCATTTGTAAGTGGTGAGGTTATGTGAGGTTAATGTGGTCTTGCCGCGAGGATGGTAGATCGCTGATGTGCTGCCTGCCAAGCAGTCGGCACCTGAGAAGAGCCAGATGGTGTCCATACTTCAGATCTTTCAGCTCAGGATGGTGCCAGTTGCGGCAGTGCTGAGGGCAAGCCTGGCAATTGGCAAAAAGTTGGCTGGGGATGGTTGGTTGAGTTGGGACGATTTTGTTGATCGTATCCACCTTTTTCATCCTTTTTCATTCTTTTTCATCTTTTTTCCACGATCAAATCGAAAAGAAATCATTCGGAAGAACAATGGAGCGCGTATGCCGTCGAAGACACAACGAGATTGTGCTGCAGATGACTTTGAATGATCTTGAATGACAGATGATTGATTGTGCATCGCTGGATTTTGTTGCAGCAAAATAATGATGTGGGTTTTTACTTCGGCCAAAGAATGCTGGTTGATCTCACCTTTTGAGGGCATATGAGCCTCATGTGAGCAACGATAAGATATCGAATGGTTGAAGCGACATTATGGCACAAGAGCATCCCGCTACACTGGCATAAAAATGTTGCAAGACTAAATGCTGATCAACCTAGTCCATTTAGTCCATCAAGTGGAATTTTACTCATGCATGCACGCCATTTATTACTTTCCAGTCAAACCGTGAATCATATTGAGTTGGATGGGTGACGCAAGCTCTTTATGTGTGTGTGTAGAAATTGTGAATGTGCTGTAAGGAGCAACTTATCTATATCGACATATGTATATATAATTATATGTATACATATATATACATATATACATGTAAGAACATGTAAGAACATGTAAGAACATGTAAGAACATGTAAGAACTATAAGGTCCGGCGGATATATATATATATAATTAGATATCCATAGAAGATCATAGACGCATTAAACATGACGACGCAGATTTGAAAAGATTAGTTTCGATTAGAATTAGGGCAAATGATGTAATACATAGATTAAGTGAAATTAGATTGCATTTAAATTAGATCAGATCAGTAGATAGATTAGATAGATGATTAGATTAGATGAGTATGGCCAGCTCAGCATTTACGTCACCTCTCCGCCTCAAAGATGTAGATGCGACTGATGCGACGATGTCAGACTCCTCTGCCGATGCCAAACTTGTGAATGCCTTGATCCGGGAAGTGGCGCTGAATGGCGGCTCCGTTGTAGCAGGTCGGATGCTCCAACTGCGTCAAGGAGTCAAGGGATGTCAAGGGGCTGCGAGTCAAGTCAGCAGTTTTGATCCATCTATTTCTATCATTTTCTGTCTATTTCTAGAATTTCAGCTTCAGAATGTGTTTTTTTCTTTTTTAGTTTGTTTGGGTGGAATTGGGACCCTTGAACTGATACTTGTTGCCCAGTCCCATCAAATCCAGGATTTGGCAACACGTCTACCATCGCGATCGCTGAAGGGTGTAGTCGTAAGGGTTGCGATCGCTCAGGAGGGTCAATTTCTCACCAGCATGGCTAAACTTGATGGACTTTTTGAGGAGTTCTTGTACACAACATTACACAATCATTACACACATATTTTCCATATGTTCCATATTTTTCCTGGCAAACTTGGGAAACCGTCGCCCGGTGATATCCCAAAATTGGGTCCCGAATCCCGTCAAATCCATCGGTGGGTTTTTTGGAGGTGACCTGCTGAGATACGACCGGCAGCTGCGCAAATGGCTAGGTCAGCACGGAGCCAGGATGGTTCGGGGCACCCAACTCCCAAGAAATCTTGGTGGAAAATCCCAAGAATGGATGGTAAAATATGGTAAATACCATGTGAATGATCATGAATGATCAAGAATGACATCAAATCGCTGGGTTGGCCTATAATATGAAGATAAGTGATGCAAAGAGATTTTGAAAGGAAAGTCTAATGTGAGTGTTGTTCGGTGCTCCATATATCTTTACAGCCTTGAAATGCCTTGATCTTATTTCCGTAGCTATGCCTGTGGCATGTGAAAATCTGGTCAGTATTCCTAGGTAATTATGGTGCATATGAGTCTGGACATATCACAATTGGATCGCGAAGACGTGAGGATTTGGCAATGCATACCCCTTTGAATTGGTAGTATTATTATATTACTATACATACATATATTATATATATATGCATATATTGTGATAAGAGCAAGCAATCGCGGGCTCTGGTCACTGCATGCAAGCACTCATGATCGCCTGCCACGCCAGGCGATCGGAAGCTGTTGCAGTTCCTGGCGTTGTATCCACAGGCGTGGGAAATCCATGGCTTACATGGAGGGTTCGTAGTTATGAAACTATTACCATGGGTGTGAGTGGGGATGGAGTGGGAATCAGAACTATTATATAATTATATATATAATTCTCTGACTCTAATTGATGTTAGATGGACATTCAATTGTAGAATGGCAATGCGAAATTCTTTGGCAATTGGGATTGAACATTGAATTATTGAGAGAAAATCAATAATGAATGTTCGCCCTTTGGTCATCAAACAGCCTGGGAAATCCCTGGTGAATAGAGGTTCTAGTGGGAAATTCATGGGTTTTCAACTGCCAGGCTTGACCAGAGGGTTGTTTTGATTCAGTTCATTGCTTTATGGATGTAGTGTTCATGTGATCTTCAATGTTTGTTTCGCTAGAACTTGGTAATCTTGAAAATTGACTGGGTAAACCTTGGTGGCGGGAGTGCTCGGAGTATGTAATTACTGTACTAACTCGGATGCATATCCAAGTATAATTAGGGAAATTCAACCTTCAGGGAAGCTGGTTTGTAAATCTTCCCGTTGCCAGGAAAGGATTTCTCGCATGCTTCGCCAACAGTAATGGAGTGAGAACGGTGGTTGGTTCACCCTCACATGATATCCACGGTCCCAAAAGATCCAAATAGAAATAACATAGAATATTAAGAGTATGGTGACCTCATGATCTCTCGAAAACATCCAAAGCATTCTTCACACCTGGAAGAGAAATCCCTTTCATTATGCAATCCATGTGTTCCCCCGTAGAATGGCAGCTTTCAGGTCCCTTCAGGGCCCCAACCCATTTTGCGACACCAGATGTTCAGCCCGGTCATGTCTCTGCCACTCAGGTCTTTAGCGTTGAAGGGTCTCAACATCAGGCGATGGTGGTGTTTCCAGAAATGCTTTTGACATGACCCAAATTCCCATAGAAAAACTCTGTTTGCTCATGACATTCATGACCCACCTGCCACCACCAGCCCTGAAATTTCTCCATCCAGCTGGAAACTATAGGTGAGCCTGAAACCTGGCGTGACTGAAGATGTGACTGCAGATGGAGCTGTGACGGCAGGCAGTTTAAAGATGCCTCTAGAAAACTGATGGTCACTACTACTCACTACTTACAGAGCTGCTTGGGACTTGTGATGCTTGTTTGGTTGTCCTGGCTCACCTGATGCTCTGGACGTGTGGGCAACTGCAGGTGCTTCTCCCAAGAGTCTAAAGTCGGAAGAGGCAGTCCACTGCAGCACTTGCGGTGCTGCACTGCCATCCAGGACAGTGCATTTGGGTTCTTTGGAAACTAATTTGTCATGTGTATGGCTCAACTATTTAGAACCAGGGTACCAAATAGACTCAACAGATTCACAACAGTGTTGAGTCTTATTCAACCATCAGTTTCTTGGGGTTGAGAATGGCCCCAAGCCTCAAGTCTGCCGTTCAACATGCCCCCGGTTCCACAGGAACAAGCTCTTTGCCCACCTCGCTGCCGCCCATGGCCTTGAACGTCAGCAAAAAGCGCCGGAGGACGTGCCCGAGGATCAGTTGCAGCGAGCACTGCAACGTGAGTCCATAGCTGGACTGAGATATGAATCTTGGACTGGTGGATTGGCATCGGGAATATGGAATATTATGGAATCTCCTCTATCACCTTGAACTGCTAGTGTAGGGGGGTGTGCACAGTATGATGCAGTATGTCCGGCTGTTTTCATGTTCTGTGATTCATTGACATTTTGATGGTGGCTTAGTTGGTTCTTCCAGAGCTTCACATGCAGAGAGCGCTTTGTGTCGTGGTTTGGCTTCGAGTCCTTGACAGTGTTCGATCTAAGGTTATGGAAACCCGTGGTGAAGGGAACCTTGGCCAACATTTTGGAAAGCGATGGATATGAAGTGCATCTGTAGCAGTTGCAGTAAAGTTGCAGTAAAGTTGTTAAGTGTAGCCATTCCATTCCTATGGTCCACGAAAAATAGTCCAGTTTACAAGAGTTGGAAGTTCCGAGCATCCGGGGACTGATCTGATCTGTTTCATTCTGTGCCTGACAATTGGAGCTTGCCCTTCAAAGCTATCGCGTCGGACTTCCATTTTTAGGCCCAAGGATTGAGCTACATTGAGCTGCACGCTTGCCGTTGTGTTGCCATGATATGCCATGATTAGGTGCAAGAAGTCCTGGACATTCCTCCGCCAAAGATGTATGTTGAATTCTGCCTGGCCATTCTCTTCTGACACCGGTTCAAGTGGGGTCACTGATGCAAGCCTTGTTTTTGGCAAGCTTTCAAAGACCATCCATCGTGGATTCAATTTTGACCGCATGTTTCCCAGTGACGATTTAGATCCAAATGCCCTCCTAGAGTTGGATCAGCTGGCACTGGTGAGCATGAAAACACAAGATGCCCCACGAAGCGTCATGGAAAAAATCGTTCGGCTCTTGCGTGACTTTGGTCAAAAGAAGGACCTGGAGAGATATGGTCGCTACCTGCTGAAGAGGCAACGTTCTCGCACGTCTACTGAGGTCCCAGGAGTTTTGCCTTCAGCCTTTCTGCCCGAAGATCGGGATGACAATGGCCCACTGGCAAAGATGCGGAAGAACCCTGCATTCAAAGACCTTTTCGAACATGCTGGTGTCAGCAGCATGGATGATTCGACCATGCGTCGGCTGGCCATGGCGCACAAGGAGGACCGGAGGCATGTCTTGTATCAGATGTTTTGGTCCCCTGAGGCTGCCTTGACCTATGTGGCACATCGCTACCCAGCTACTTGGGCTTCGAACTTCCGGGTGCTATATGAATTGGCCCGGCGGGCTCCAGATTTCCAGCCCAAACGTGTGATGGATTATGGAGCTGGGCCAGCACCAGGCCTGACCGCGGTGCAAGAGATTTGGCCTGGGATCATGGAATATGCCACTGCCATAGAGCCCTCCGACCATATGACGCAGCTAGGGAAGTATCTCACCACTGACCTGGAAATGCCAGAGATTCACTGGCAACGCTGTTTGTATGACTCAGTAGAGGAGCCTCTGGATTTGATCATCGCGAGTTATGTTCAGATGGAGGTGAAGGGCCAAGTCTCCCGCGATGCTTTGGTGAAGCGACTATGGTCCAGGCTTCGCCCTGGGGGGGTCTTGGTTTTGATTGAGCCGGGTACTCCCACAGGCTTCCGCTTCATGCACAACACCCGAGAGTTATTGATTTCTCGCGTTGGCCCGGACAACTTTCATTTTGTTGCGCCCTGCCCTCATGAAGGCATGTGTCCACTTGCGCTCACCGGCAGAGATTGGTGCCACTTTTCGCAAAGGGTAAGGCGAACCCCTCACCGGGTCTATTGCAAAGGATCCACCCGTCGATTTATGGAAGAGGAGAAGTTCAGTTTCCTTTGCATTCGTCGTTCCCCTGGGCCCAGGTCCAAATATAGCTGTGTGGAGCATGCGCCCACCGCGCATGAGAAGTCTTACTTTTGGCCTCGGATTATGTTCCCGGTGATCAAGGCAGGTGGCCATACCCTGGTTGATGTTTGCTGCGCTCCTCAGAATTTCGAACGTATCAGCACCTCTCGGAGCAAGGCGCATTCCTTCGGGTACCGGTGGTCCCGTAAGGCCATGTGGGGTGACCTGTGGCGCTTTCCGAAACGAATCGCGCGACCGGAGGCAAGGCTGTACATCCCCGAAAAGACCCGAGAGCATTTGGATCGTTTGGCGAAAAGAGCCTGGAAAGCTTTGAAGTGGGAGGAGAATGAGCCCGGATTCGTTGAGGAGAAGGAAAGAGATCAGCAGTTCTACGGTCACTGATGCCGGTCCGGAAAACACGAGCCAAAGTGCTCCAGGACAGCCTAAAAATGCGTGCCTCCATGTAAGTTTTAAACCAGCATAAACCAGCATGCTTCCACAGGTGCCACAGTTTGGTCCTCCTGCAAGAAACATTCAAAGCCGAACTGTGGTGGGTAGGTCGTTGTGATTGTTTGTGGGTATATGTTTCCCAAGTCACTTCTCCCACTCATTCTACTTTACCATCTTGTTTGCCAGGACCCTGTTGTTAGAAAGATGTACTGTATGGCCCAAAAATGCAACGTGCAACGTAAAACCCCAAATCAGCCTACCTCTGATATTGCATATAGTTATAGGCTACAGGCTAGGTGTATCTATAATACATACTATACATCTATATATCACACATGCAAATAAATAAATATATTGAATAAATATAGATAGATAGATAGATAGATAGATAGACAGATAGATAGATAGATATATACATATATACAGTATATTTATTTATTGACATCTCGCGATATAAAGCAGCAACATTGCCCAAAAAGACTCACAAAGAGAACAAGTTGCAGCTGCTGAGGCGCGCCCCTGTTCGGCTGGACTGGGTTTGCACCGTGCCCCGAGTTCGGCACAGCTTGATCCTTTGGCTGCGTGCCAAAATGTTGAAAGGTGACGCTGGCCGCTGGATCACGGTGCTTGTTTTTACGGTAATTCTGCAGTGGGATCACTGGAATCTACACCCAATTTTGAAGGTAAAGAAGTCTCAAGTGGCTCAGCTGGTCAATTTTGGTCAATTCCATGTACTTTTAAAAAGGTTGCGAAGGTTTGCTGAAGTGCGGAGGACTATGTGAATCCTTGGCCGCTGGCATCATGGGGCAAAGCACCATCTCACAGGGGAGAGTTGGGTATCCATTGGGTATCCAGTTTGGGTTGTTTACTGTCTCTATAATTATGAAAAATATTAAAACATATTAAAACTATTTATCGGTACCTAGGCGTATTTATTGGTAAATTTATGGATATTCCCCGGTATTTATGGATATGTAATGATATATGTATCCCTTGTGATTAATTACTGTATGCGTACATTAATTTACCATGGTACAGTGTGCATCCTTCTGTGGACAGGCGATCTTCCACAGCATGCGCCGCGGTCAGTGGGCTGGTGGAAAGTGGCCATCGTGCAATACTTGCAGTTCATGGAGGAAAGGAGATGGATCAATTCCTCTAATCTCTTCTAATATCCTCCAATATCCTCTAAGATCTACAGATATCTACAGTACCTCCATGATTTGTATGATTGGGGATGAGCATTTTTGCATTCCAACCATATAAAGTAACAACAGGGGACAGCTGAAGTCTAGGTGCTAGAGCTCTATGGCTCTACGCATATTCAAACTTGAAAACAGGTCATCGGAGTGTAGACTTGCCACCCAATCTATATACTTGCCCACAGACTCGATGCATGACCTTCCTCGTTTTTGTTGTTTCTCAAGAACCTTGGTGCGGCCGAACAGGAGAGGCCCAACATCTTCCAAGTTGGTGCCCATGGGGGTCCAGAGGCACCAGTGTTGGCGGCAGCCCTAAACTGATCTTCTGGGCAGTTTGGCGCAAGTTCCAATGTGGGCAGGGCATGCTACTGAAGAATATTTTTATATATGTTTCGCAATGGAGGGTGGTTCTCGCTCTCAACCCCTCAGCTAGTACCAAAGAATTGATTGACAATGCATTCTGTGAGCTATGGGGAAGGAAGCTCAATGGTAACATCAACATGCCACAACCACTTGGCACTGTGAAGTATACTGTAAAGCTTTAGATGCTTGCAGAAACGGATCTTGATATACCTGAGTTCACCTGATACATCCTGATATTGACATCATTCTATAACATACAATAAATCCAATAAATTAATGTAAATTGAATCCAATAAATCAATGTAAATCTGGCATTGTTTGCCCTTCCGATCAACATGTTACAACTCTAATATCCGAGAGGCGAAAGATGGAGAAGTTCGACTGCGGAGGAAACTTGGCCACATCAATGGGGGCCTTTCCCAGGCTTTCCCATGCTTTCCCATTGTGGCAGTCAACACCTGTACGATACGTGGTGAGCCAATTACCAATGAAAAGTTTGGAAAAGCATGCAACAGCATTACAATATATTACAATATATTACAATCATTACACTTCAACAATGTTCAATTTTGACCTTAAACTTGAACCAACATACCCAGTCACCGCTGAACATAAGCCCTGTTACCCAGTTCCCGCTGTGGCGCCAGGACTCTCGTGGCGCTCAGCCCATCTGCATGGGACCAGACGGAGCAGCTTCAAGACGAGAGCCAGGATGCAGCTGTGGCCCATGGCAAGCCAGATCAGATAAGGTGCCCTTTGGTTCTCTAACATCCACCATATATATATAATAATATATAATATATATATATATACAGTATATGGATATATACATTATATATATATACACATGCATGTAAGTATGTATGTATATGTATACAGTATATACTATTGGAGAGTTAGATAACCAAAGGGTACCTATGTGGAAATATATGTATAGACATTACTGACATTCCACAAAATCGATGCTATCCTTTATTTCTCTATTGAACATGTGATGTTGAGTAAGTTGAGTTGCCAGCTTGATTGTCCGAAGGGGCATGATTACCTTGATCACTAGAGTGTTCCATGTCGGCTCAGGCAGCTGAGGAGTGAGAGATCAGCGCATTTGAGATGTGTGATGATCTGGCATGCCTTCCATGAAACACCATGGTCACATGATGTCACATCAAATGCCATGGGTGAGCAAGAAATTTCGATACCTGGGCACATCGCTCGTAGATCATGGCATCATCATGGGATATCATGGTGCGCCGAGCGTAATCCTTCAATATCAGCTTTTACATCTGTATCCCACTTCATTCGAAGTGGGTCTGTCTGAAAAACAGGGTATCCAAAAAAACTAGTGGCTAATCAGAATATATGTTCTGGATCGTTCTGGTGTCATTCTTCTTCTGTCATTATTTGGTGGTTTCTTAAAATGGTGAGTACCCCCATATCATCAATTTGAATAGGTTTTTCTATTAAATAAACCATCCTTTTTTGGTTCCTCCCTTTATGGAAACCCCGATTTGTTGTAAATCCACCTTCAAAATGGTTGGTTTGGTCACCAAAAAACGGCCCTGTCTCAGGAGCAACTTGCTGGCAGAGTGGTACAACTCCTGCAGGCACTGCAGGCGCTGGGCCGACAGCGAATTTGGCCTGTGGTTGTCTCCGATCGGGTGATTTTCCTCAATTTAACACACACATATTGGTTGAAGGGAAACTCTAAGAAGTACATTGTTACATTACCTTTTGGGTTCTATTTTTTAGACTGAACTATGAGACAGAATTGCACATCACCGACTTGGATAGCTCACCGTTCCATCTATTCTGTGCATGGACAGTCGGGCGCAGGGTTGCCCGGGGGGTCGTCAGCAGGCTGATCCTACAAAGAAGAAGTTCGCCTATCAATTGCTCAGTGACTTGCCAGCGATTCTTGTAAGTCACCAGATTCAACCATGGCAGCCGATGGTTGCATGATGGTTATCTAGGGGAATTGGTCAAAACAAATAAATTATTCAATGTAAATGATGTTCCCATGTTTTCATGCCCTTTGATGTGAACACATCAACTCGCCTAAAAACCATGGTAACATCAGATTTTGGGGGGCGAAGATCCATAACAGTTTCGAGCCAGGCGAGGTGGCCCAAGATTCGGGTCTACAACGCTTGCTGCATGGACGTGCCCAGTGGTGACTACCAGAAGTTGGGAGATAACCTTTGCAACTATGGCAACTACAGCAATATACCCACTGATTGACTGGAACTGCACCCCTAACTAAGATAACTAAGGGGTTGCGAAGAGTCATGCCTCTCCTGATGAGAAAGCGCAAAGGCAAGGCCACAGTTTGTCCACAGTGACAATGTGATGGTTCGTGGTTTGATCTTTGAGCATGTTTGATCATTTTTGAGCATGCTGTTCCTTTGGCAAGTGGAGGTATTCTTTCAAAAGCCTTGGCTGATGACCCGAGATTTGTTACTTGGCTTGAGGATGACTGAAGGGCGGAAGGGTTTTGGCTTTGGCTTTTGATGGTTTGGGGTTTCCTTGTAGAACATGGCCAGGGTTTTCGATGTTTCCAGTCGCAACCTTTCGTTTTTTTCTTGTCATGTCGTTTATTTACGGCATGCCAGCTGTATAGCTATCTCAGCATGGTAGCATTAGCACAAATATTCAGCCTGCCTGGCAAGATGATGTGGCTTTCAATGCAAATGTTGCACTGCAACAGAGCTTGATGGAATGACCACTCTGAACATGCGCTAAAATGTCACATATGTCACAAGCTCCAATAAAATGCAATACACACATCTATCTCAATTGAATCAGATATCTTCAGAATAGTTGCACTATGTTGCACTATGACACCCTCTTTGGGGTCAACTACGCTCATGAGGAAGCAAATTCTAACAACCCAACCCTGCCAAGGGGATTGCAGCTAAAGCTGGTTCAGTCATGTGGCTGTTGGTCCATACCGTAGACAGCCCCAACATTGTTTTGTAGTTCGCATCCCAACACCAGGTTAACCTTGGATGGGAAGTTTAATCCTTTAATATTTTGCTGTAAGTAGTAATGTCTACCAACCAGCTAACAATTCCCCAAACAGTGTGTCCAGACTGAGGGGTGCTTACGGTAGGTGTAAAAGGCTATAGATCAGGGTGCTCCATTTGTTCTGCAAATTTTTCACTGTAAATTCTCGCGTGAAGTGGCCTTCTGAGACGTCCATGTGCATTTCAACTGTTTAACTTGATCTGTTACTAGCTACTGTGGCTTGTATCTGGTACATTGGCTTCCTCCCCCCCACACTGTTTGGTGTCTCTTGCCGGTGTATTTTTAGCAGAGCATCCAAGAGTAGCAATGGACATATCCCAGCCAAAAACTTCAGCAGTCTTGGGGAATGAAAACCTCGGTCAGTGAAAAATCCATTACCAATATGGCCATGGCCATAGTAGCGGAAACGGTTTTCCTATGGCCAGGATGGATGACGAGTGCGACATCCTCCATTAGATTGTCTGAACAACCGGACATCCCCAGGTAACATCCACTAAAAATTGAAATCCCAGGTCAATCCACTAAAATCATCTAAAATCCATTAGAATCCTCTGGTCACTTTAGTGACAGGACGTCGTTGAACATCCCCGGCACGGCATCATGATCCGCCTCGCGGCAACTTGGGAAGTTGCCAAAGATCCGCTTGGCGAAGATCGGGCGACGTGGTGAGAAGGATTTGCGTTTTTTTTTTTGCGGGGGAATTATCGTTAGATCATGTTGATTATGTTGGATCTCTGATACCTTTGGTATCTTTGGGACCAGTTAGATTTGGTGTTGAAAGGACCTGAAGATGCTTTTGTTGAGGCTCGCAGTCATGTTTCAAGAGCGTACTACTGTACAGCCCCCATACAATGGTATGCAGGTAATGTGTGAACCCAACGGTAAACCACCCCCATTTACCAAATCGCTTGCCAGAAATGGGATGCAATCATTATTGAAGACAATCCCCCAACCAAAAGGTTTCGGTTTCATGAGTTTCATGACATTTTTCGTTAAATGTGCACAGAAACTTGAGAATTGCATTCGGAATGATTCGGCAGGGTATATAGGGATTTTAAGGGGCATGCCTCATCATGCCTGTTTCGCCCTCAAGGCCAAGGGCAAGCAGCCGTTGATGGAGGTTTCGGTGTTGACTTGTCAGGATGGTTATGCAGCCATTCTGGACAAGCCGGCTGGCACCACTACGGAAGAGTTGATACGTCAGTTTGAGTCAACTGCCTTGCACTTCAGTTAGTTATCTTTTGGCCTTGATTTTCTGAATTCAGAACAGTGTGGCCAGTGGGGTATGAATTTTGCATAATTTTGCCACTGTTTCTTACCGCATCATGGTGCACCATGTTCAGGTTCCATCTGGGCCCGGATGTTGGAAATGGAGATGGTTTGCAGAGCGTATCGCGCCTGGATGCGCCAACCTCCGGCGCGTTGGTTGTGCCTTTGTCCCAGGCAGCTGCGGAGGAGTTGAAAGGTCGCTTCGCAACCCGCTCTGTGGCTGGACACCAAAAAAACTTGGCATTGAGAGATCCACAACGATCAACTGAATATATCCTGTACTTGACTTAATTGCACTTATCTATAATAATGATTATTGATTCTATTTTATTGTTTCTGTCATCATGTTTATATGTGTATGTATGTATATATATATATGTATGTATGTATGTATGTATGTATGTATATAATAATATTGTAGATTGTTTTGCTTTGTGGATCCCACATGTTCTTTTTCTAGTGTCTGTCTTCACCACGCTGAGCTATGAGTGAAGTCTTGAGGGATATCACTGGGATCCACTGCCGGGGATCCAGGTCACGAAAGCCTACCTCGCGCTGGTGCTGGGAAGTGTTCCTGAGCAGGGTGAAGTCAATGCCAAATTGCGGAGTTTCCAAACGGTGGATCGCTACCGAGCCGTTGTGCACCCCTATGGAAAGGAGGCCGTGACCCTCTTCCAAAGACTGGCAGTGCTGCCCTGTGTCGCTTGCTTTTCAAAACGGTAGATGCAGAAGATTTCAAAAGATGTTTGCCCCTGAGGTAGATCATTAAATGGATTTAAATGGGGGGTTCCTAAAATGGGTGACCCCAAAATCATCCAAGATTGGTTATTATCAATGGGAAAATCAATGGTTTGGGTACCCATATTTCACGAACCCCCAATGGTTTGTTTGGCCATGACTTTCCTGGTCTACTACCATCAGTGGCTGCGGTTGGGAATGAAAAAGACGGCCACGCTGGAACTTGAACTGCGTGTTGGGCTTGGTTGGGCAAAGTTTGAAACTTATTCGAGACCCTTCAAGTTCATTTTGTACAGGTGTGACTCTTTGTTCGCTAGACCAACCACCCTTTGCGACGCTCAGGATGAGCATTGTGAGTCTTACTCCCTGGTGTTGGCGTGGCCGTTGACAGGGCGTATGCATCAGATTCGAGCTCACTTTGCACATCTGGGTTTTCCCTTGGCAGGGGATGTGCGCTATGGACCCCGAAAGGTTCCAACTGCACGGTTGGGATCCAGGCTTTTTCTACATGCTGCCTACGTTTCTGTATCTACTTCACTCACTGCAGTGTCACCGCTGAAAGCTGACCTTTTGGAGCCGTTGAAGGACAGTGGCGCCTCTAGTGTGTTTGTATATTGGGATTACTCAATTTGTCACAGGTCACTCAGAGCATGGAAACGCGTGTTCTTTTTGGAACGCAAAGCGATCAGGCTGATATGAAATTGCACATACTTGGTGAAAGCCCTAAGTTGTCTCAGGCAGCACTTTGTTGTCTCATCTCGGTGTGCCATGCGAAAGATCTGACACAACCATTAGTATGTATCATAATGTATCAGTATCTCCGTGGTTCGAGCATGACATTACATATAGAGGTGCCTCAATATTAGAATCAAGCTTTGTTTGGCCACCCCTGCCTGAGAGCCACAAAAACATGGAGTAGATTGCCCAGTAATGCTGTGGAATGCCATGTTTGCGTACGACCTGCCAGTAGTGAATTTAGGATGTGCTTCCAAGATTGCAATTTGGAAGCATGTATGCTGCACGAGGTTTCAGACAACTGTTTTTTATTTTTATTTTTGTCGTTTCCAATCAATGCCGTTTTTTTGGAATGATGAAATCTGCACATTTTCCCAGGGTTGAAGTACTTCCAAGACTTCCAAGCAATGGTGACCCGCCGTATATCCTTGATATTCCTTGATAGTTGGTGCTCAATAACCGCCTAACAGTAGTATATAAACCCATATAAACCCTTGTAATCCCTTATCATTAAGGAATTGTATGTTTTAGTTATTTGTATCTTTAGGACTTGCTGTTGAAATCCACCGTTTATAGCAATTTATAGGCAGAGTTGAATTCCCATGGCTTTGGTTGCCTTGAACTTTGCCAGGAACTGATGATTGATGCGACTTTGCTAGAGCAGTTGGAGCACACGGAATTCTACACCGAACGCCTCTCGACATAGAGCACCGGTGTCGAAGGGGAAGGGCGTCATGGTTTCTGGGACTTGACTCCTAGTTGCAGCCCTAAAATTGTCGGGAGTTTCCACATCCATCAGATGATTCAAGAGTGAAAAAGATGTTTCTGTCACTTTTCCCCTTTCTTCACGTTGGAAGGGCGGCCACCGGGCAGATCCGGGCAGCCACTTTGGACTTAGTCACCTTGCCAGCGACCACCAGAATTGCCGAGGATTTGGCGAGCTGCAGCTGGCCTCGAAATCCATTGCGCCGGGATCTGACTCAGAGAGTTCAGTGCCTTGGTCAAAGAGAGTGATGAGAGTGCTGAGTGCTGCAAGATGCTCCAAGGGTGGCAAAGCTCTGGGAAATCGGAATGTGTCGGAACTCGATGATCACCATTTCGGTCACCTAGAGCTTTTGCTGGTGGTAGCCCAACGCATGTTGAGAAATGCCCAAAATATGCTGATACATAGGTGTCACTAAAGCACGCTCAAGCATTCCAACCCAAAGATTCATGCAAATGTTAGGGACAGCTTCAATGAGATATGTCAATTCCATTCAATTCCAAGTGTATACTGCAGCCAGTTTGATGCCTTCCTGTCCAATCAGGTACTGTAGCAAGTCATTCAATTAATGTTCAACGTCCAAGCTGTTGCGACGGACTGCAGGAAAGCACCGAGAATCTGGAGATGCTTCTTTCCAAAGAGAACCGTAGCGATCTTCGGCAGCAACATGCAGCAACGCAACCTGTGTGCAACGAAGACGGCCTTTGAAATCTTTGACATTTCTGTACCCGGCAGCGTGTGTGTAAACCTCCTTTTTTATTGCCCCCCTGGGAATGTGAGATTCTGGAAGTATAATGTGTATAGTGGGCCCAGCAATGAAGGGTGAGATGTGGTTCCTAGCATGTTGCATTTATGATTACTTTATTTTGTACCGCGTTTCCTTCATAAATGTTAAGCTGTTCACGGGTTTAGCCACCACTTGAGCATGGCTAGTCTTGGTTCAAGGTTCTCGCCACACCTTCAGCTTTGTGTTCAGATCAACATGTGCAAATTCAATCCACTGGGCTGAAATCATCACAAAATGACCTTGCCGGTGGAATACGACGGGTGCAGCTGTGTGGGTCAATCTTGGGGACCCTCAAAGCCTCTGAATATCTCTGAATGTCTATGGGTCAATCTATGGATAATTTATAATCTATTTTCCACCAGCTTTACCACCAGATTTCTGAGCCCCTCCGCCATGGAGCAGTTCCTGGAGCGTCGCTTGGAGCCGCTGTGGGAGTCCAGTTCCGAGCAGTGCCAGGGCTGGGCTGGGTCACGTCAATGGCGGGACAGGGTCAACATCAACAAACCATAATGGCGTTCTGTTCAATTTTGGATTGAAAAGTTCAGGTACCAGAATGAAATGACCACACCCACCAAGTAAAACTGCGAGTGAGCCAGGTACACTTCATCCTTCTCATCCTCCACTGGAGCAATTTTGCTTGGGAGAGGTGGGTGTGAACCCCCTCAGCCCAAATGGAAATTAGATTTCTCCCTGGCCAGCCGTCGTCATTGCTGGTTTCAACATGCTGAAACTTCTCAAGAGATCGTCGTTGTGGATGTCAGCAGGGGTGGCACCTTCATCAATGGCAGTGCTGTCAGTCGATCCAAGGGCACGACGTTGGCAGATGGCGATATCCTATCTTTACTGACGCCTGTGGGCCACGAAACGGCAATAAACTCAACCATCCGCGCTTGGAAGGCGCACATCAAACCTTCGCAGTTGACCCCAGCTGTGACATCAACGGCACCTGTGGCCCCTGACACTGTTGTACCCACGGCGCCTGCACAACCTGCACAACCTCCGCAACCTCCGCAACCTGCACCTGCACGGCCGCTGGTGTCTTTTCAAGTGGCGCGGCCCAAGATGGCCAGTGTTGGTGGCACCTCTGGATATGCTGCAGCCCAGGAAGCACGCGACTTCCTGGAGAGGATCGGCAGGACGGTGGAAGAAGTGGAAGAGGTGCCAGGCGGCTCCAGATCTGCTGTGGAGCCGGAGCCCGAAGAAGGACCTAGACATGGTGGACTCTCTGAGAAAGCCACTGGTGGAGAGGAACCAGAGGAAGAGGCTCATAGTGATCAACAGGCCGGGTTGCAGGTCACTCCAAGTCACCCCCATTTGTTTTGAATATTTTTGAATCATGAGGAGAGTTTTACCGTTCCCCATGCGAGCCCTACCCCAATGCGGGAGACCTCCTGCACTGGTCGCCTGAGGTCATCGAAACAGCCCAGTGGCTTTCGCAGCTTCAGCTCACAGAGCCTCAACCATTGGCTACGGAGGCGAAGGTTGAGGGGCCAAAGGAGCAGTATTCCAGTCAGTATGCCATCATTGACACCAATCAGATGTTGGACCACTTGGATGCTGTAAACAGCTTGCTGGAACATGTTGTTGCTTGAATCTGATTTCATTGCATTTCTATTAAAAGTTATATGTTTCGTGATTGCAGGTTGTAGTTGTTACTGTATGTTCTTGTTGATTTGTTGTAAACTCGTTTCTTGGGTTTGCAAGATGCAGAATGTGAGGTTCGTTTCAGGTCGTTCTCCCACAGATGCCCACGCTGTTGGTGAGTTCAATCATGTAAAATCCAATGTTAAATCTCAAGCTTGCGATGTTTTGTGATGCCATATGCATCTACATAATTCTATATACATATATGTTGTTTACATTGTTTACAGTATATGAAGTTGTTACTTGTACCACCGAAAAATTGCAGCTGAAGCCCAGGTGGGTGTGAACGTCATCGTTCCTATCGTCGTTCTCCACGAGTTGGACACCATCTCCAGACGCGGCGCTGGCGCGGTCGCGGCCGTGGACGCCACGAAGGCGGCGGCGGCGCGCTGCGCCCGGAGCTTTCTGCAGCGCTTCCTCACCGGGCAACGCTGCTCCTCGGGCCGGGAACGGAGTAGCATCAGCTTGCAAGAAATGATGGAAGCTCTGAAATACAAAGCGCTGAATATTTTCGTTGATCTTTGACGTAGTTATTTCCGGAAGAACGTTTCATTGTAATGAACTATAATTATATATAGTAACTATAGGATTGAACGGGAACATATAGTTGCGCAGCGGGTTCTTCTAATTTTCTTCTTCTAATTTTCATCTTGTGTATCTTGTGCTATCTCACTTCCCCTACTGCTATGCCAATGCCAGGAGAGTTTGTCAGCTGAAACTCGTGGAGTTCGGCCAAACAATGATGACCAGATCGTAGCTGGCTGGTGGTGGTAAGATGTTTTAGTATGTTTTATATATAATCATGATCCACTGTTTTCTCTGGGATGGTGATCGCCAACAATTTATATATATATATAATATATAATATATAATATATATATAATATATATAATATATATATATAATATATATATAGTATATATATATATATATAAAAAACTCAATCTTTTTCTGCGGGGTCAAAACCACTTCAAGCAGGTCGCTTGCGCCCTGTACTTTGCCACTCGCGTGGCACCCAGCCGCACGGAAGTCTTCACCGAAGATCGAGGTCTGGCAATCAAGCTCCGGGCGCGTGCTGTGCCAACTGAATCGGTGAATGCTTGTCTCACCCGTGGACTTGCAGGGTCCAGCAGGACTTAGGCCCCATTCTTTGCTGGATATAGGAATGCCAATGGAAAGCCATTGACTGAGACTACATATTCTCTGGCTGGATTAAAGGTAGGCTTTCAGGGCATATCTTGCATTGGAAGGAGTTCTGGGGTAACAGTCCGCATGCGAGAAGGAGGTGCCCACAGCCAGCAAACCAAAAGCAAGGTGAACTCAGAGATGAAGGCAAGAACATGGATTGTGTGGTGTTCATGAGCAGCCTAGACTAAGAAGATGGAGTATATGGAGTGTACGCGAGAGAAGCTCACGTCGTGAGTGTTTTGTTTGACAAGTGATAGAGGTTCCTGGGCCGTTTGTTGGTCCAGTCACAATCTGAACGAGCCTTGTGTGATGGAAAAAGGTGCAGCGGAACAGCAAGCGGATCATTCTTTCGGACTATTTTAGTGGACCCAGACGTGTGGAAATTTGCAAGCTGTGAATCTGTGAATGTTCATATTGTTCATTTGCTGACAGGCCTGTGCCTCTTGACTCCAATCCCTCACAGCATCGCATTTGCCGCTAGTCAGGCCACTATAACAATCCATAACACTACAAATCATTACACTATATTACACTACTAGTATAGACTATATTTAAAATATCACACTATATTATGTTACACTACGTTCCCCGGTGTGGAACGAAAGACAACCCAACAGAAACCAAACTGATTGGGACCTATAGAATGGTATGAACTGGTATATATAAATAAAAGCTTCAAACAATCCCAATCATTTGGGATGGCTATCCAAATTAATTTTAATGTAAAATTGCACTTGCATACTTAGTTGAAACTACTCGACTTGAAGTTCACTTTCACTTGCGGCGCAACTTAAAGCTGATGCACGCTTGCTGCACCACTTGAATTTCACTAGCAATTGTTACTTGCAATTCACGTGTTCTCAGCTCCCGAGGCCCACCCCACTCCATCCTTGTAGCAAGCATAAAATCCGGGCAACCCTCCCGCCTCCAACCAGCACCCAGCATGTTGCAACTAAGCGGTCCTGTTTTAGTCGCCCTTTGAGGATGTCGACCCGGCTCTTGGTTCGCGCCCGAAGCTGCAAGCACCTCGTGCTCCGCAACCAGAACGACCCCAACGTGTGGAGCAACCAGAGGAAGGTGGAGTAGGTGGCTGAACTGGTAAAACTTGGGACTTGATCCGTGGAAGTGAACATTACTGTGCATATTTGTGCATAATTAGTCTGCATCGTTACTGCATCGTTATCAAGATATGTGTGTCCTACCATTGAGAACTGGTGTCTGCTCGCTGACCCGTTTCAGGTTTCCTTCCCGGCCCTCGGGTGCCATCTCTGAAGCAACCCCAGCAGCCACCAGGTGGGCGGAAAAAAGTCAAACATAGTGCTGGCAGGGTGGCTGATGGAGAAACATTGGGGGGAACTGTTGGATATAGTCAATTTCATTCAATTTCCCAGCGTTCTGCAATTGGTTTGAACATGACAGTGCAGCCGGGTGTCAAAAGAAAAGAGCTTTTTGGACATGCTAAAGGTTCTTGAGGCCGCAGTGACATGGTCTGACATAGTGTTGTTGATTGGAGCGGCTGTATATACATACATATATATATATATTATGTATATGATCTATATATTATGATCTATCATTGCATCATGGGCTCGGGCAATAATCGCGGCACATAGGTTGAGTATGCTTGGCACTGACGATAGAGTCGAGGCAGTAGAGAAATGAATCTGATTTGTAGTTGCGCAAGGCCAGTTCGCCCATAGAGAAAGCAATGCAGAGCAGAGAGGAAAGGACAGAACTAGCCGCAGCCCAGACTGTTTTTAACCTTGGCATATGGCATGCATCACCGACCCCAAGATGGTGGATAAATCTCTCACACTCATCCTGGAATCCAGCCCTGCAGCTTTTGCCTCGCAGCCGTTTGGGTCAAAACGCCCCGGCCGCCGTGGAGATCCTCAGGCAATGGGGACAAATCGTTGGGAGCACTTGCTTTGGTCGAAAAAAACATTATGGCCGAAATGCACAAACAGACGGGCACACACACACACATTACATTACAGTACATTACAGTACATTACATTACATTATACATTACATTACATTACATAGCGTAACATAACATAACATACACGCATACACACATACATAAATAAATAAATATAAATATAAATATAAATATATTAATATATATTAATATATATTAATATATATTAGTATAAAGATGGTATGGAGAGAATTAGATGGAGATGTAATCATGCATATGAAAGTATATCAGTTCACAAAGTTATGATATAGAGTATGTGTGCTAAACGTGTGCACATACAGGTTTAGATAGACATTGAGTACAGTAAATATTTGCATTTGTATTTGCATATATGTAGATCTATAGGTTTGTGCACACATGTGCGCATGCAGGTATCTATCATTAGGCACCATGCCAAAGCATGCACTAGCCAAGCGTTCTCCAGGGGCCACCTGGTAGACGCCTGCAAATAGTTCAACCTTGTTACTTCCAGCTACATGTTTTGCTCTTGCATGGGCACTTCAGAGATGCGATGATGATTTTTAGTGGGAAAATGGTTTGTATCTCCCAAGCCAATGTGGGGATTGACCAAAGAGTTTCTTCAATGACTTGGTGATTTGGGCTCACGAATTCACATGTGCGCAGACCTGTGATCTCCGCAGCGAGTAGTTTAGGTCTCGAGCGAAGTAGCTGATTAAAGCTTGTGAACCCAGTATCACCTGCACTGCGATCATTTAGGTTACTTGAACCAGGAATGACTCAGCAACTCGTCTGCAACGAACTGCCGGGCACCCAGCCCTGAAAGTCCAATCTGCGATTGTCATGAAAGGAGCTCCATGGTTTTCTTTCACTTTGAAATGATTGGGTTGCTGTCAGAATGTCATAGTTAATGGTATGTATTTGAGTATTTGCTCTCAGGGGCCATGCAAAATGTCAGTTTCAGAAACATAGGAAGCAAGGTCAAAACAGATGTTAGGCGATCGTGTCATAATCAATGATCCCTGCTGATATTGGTATGTCCTCACCAAGATGCCTTGCCTGTAGGAAATGGTCTTGCAAAACCGGGGCCAGTGCTGTTTCCGCAAGATGCGCTAAGGTTGCAGCAGGAATCATCTGGTTCCGGAGCAGGAGCCGTCGTGGCAACCGTGGGCTGTTCTGTTCTTGGAATGATGCTTGCAGGCGGGATATGGTCTTGGCGGTCTCAGATGGGAAGCTCATCTTATTCTGCAGAAGGTTTGCCTGCATTTGCCTTCTCCAAGCCAGGGTAGGAACCCTGGTGTGCACAGTTGAAGATCAACAATTCTCCGATTATGATTTTGTACAACCATCATTCACCCGTGAAATCAATCATACAATATCATACATAAATATATAATCAACATTAAATATCCCCAATGTGCACCCATATTATCGTGGCATGGCACAGGCCCCGTGGGCGCCGTGATTGGCGGCACCCTGGCGATCGCGGCCACCGCGGGCACGGCGCACCGGGCGCGGCATGCCCGGATGGAGCTGAACATTTCCAGCATCAGCATGTGAAGGGCTCAGGGGATGGGAGATAAGCTAGCACAAAGTCATAGAATGCTATGTTATATGTGATTTATTTATATTTATTTATATTTATTTGCCATATGCTATAGATTTTATGGCCTATCGTTGAAGACTATTGTCTATCTTTGGCTCTACTTCAAACTGAAGTTGTTGAACAGAACTTCTTCATAGAAGATGCTGGTCCCATGCTGGTCCCATGCTGGTCAGGGTGCCATGATGCGCCATGGGATGTGTGGAAGAGTTTCGGTGATCTACCTAGGCCACAAGATGGAATCACCCGCCAGGAGGGCGTGACATACTTTGAAACTGATGCCTCAGCTTGAGACAAAGTTTTGCATCGTTTTGCTATGCTAGGCTTATTTCTAAAAGTTCTTTAGTCATGGCACCTTTGTTGGGTTCAACCCAAAACCTGGACAAGTTCTTTTGACTTTACCAAGCAGGCTGTGGGGATTCTTCCTTGCAGCAAAGGCTCTGGATGTCGTTGGAGGGTGTTGAGACGCTACAACCACTTTGATCGCTTCCGAAAGACCCTGCGTCGATGTGGAGTTCGGAAACCTTTCCCAGGACGCAGCCAAGGGAAGGGATGTGGGTTTGTTCAGACATGGAGGAAACCCGAAATCCATCAAAGCCCATGGCTTTTCATTACATGTTCCTTCATAAAATACAGCAGAATGGCCCGTCCCATTCTTGGACACCTGGCCAAGGCATGTCTGTATCATGCCAGGTCTGGCATGATGGGATAAGATGGGCATGATTTGATTAGATAGATACATGATATCGATAATAAGATAGATAGACCAGTACAGAGTTCGCAAGATAAATAAGAAAAGACATGAAACGACACTCATACACAAAATACACAAACATATACAATATATGTCTGTATGTATACATATATATATGTTTAATATATAGAATACATACATAGATGCATATATATATATATATACATGTATATATATATATATATATTTAGATTGATAATATATATATACATTTACAGATACAAATTATGACATATGGTGTTTCCTTGTTTCCCCAGGAAAATTGTGGCTGGGCTGCGAGGGCGCTCGGCTCCGTGAGCGACGTCTGGGACTTGAGACCTGGACCCGGGAAGTGGTGCGGATCTACTCCGCCTCGGGAGTTCCAGGCGTGGACGACACTGGAAGGATGGGGACACTGTAAGGATTAGTAAGGGGTAACTGCAATCTATGGGGATTTAGATACGTAATTATATAAATATATTATATATATATAAATATATTATATATATTATATATTATATATATATTATATATATTATATATATATATTATATATACAGATGGGATAGTTATATCATAAATGTTAAAATCATGTTAACATGGGGTAACTATCCCAAAACAACCTTATTTAAGGTGAACTATTATAATTTACCCAGATTGTTGGATTTAACCAATGGATATTGGGGATCTCATCGGCAAACCATCTATTGTGATCAACCAATGGATTTAGTGGGACCAAATTTTCAGACAAACCGGGTTGAGAAAAAAGACTTGGGGATATAACAGGCAAAATGTGGATCTAAATGCTTTATTTAAATTCACATAAACTTGTGGATTTCGTAACTATAACCGAACCTTCTTTATTCAAGGGCGTGTGAACCACCATCACCCCGGGTTCAATCCGCGTGCTGATGCGTATGGATCAACTCTGGAAACCCACCATTTGTTCATGGAATCAGAACTGACGCGGTAAGGCGTCAAGAACTAGTGAAATCATGTGAAATCAACAGATTGAACGCCTTGGCGAAAGGAATGCTGGCTGCTTTCAATGAAATTGTCAGATGAAATGATGAACGATGCACTTTCTCCATGCCATGGGTTGCAAAGGTGGCGCCTGGCCTTGTTGTTTACACTTTAACCAGCCAACCGCTAACAACTCCTACCAGCACATCTCAACAGGCCGCCTGGAGTCGGAGTTCAATGATTTCTTCACGCGTGGACGTGGGCAAGTGACCATGGTCAACCAGCCTGGTGACACCGCGCTGCCCGAGGGGAGCTTCCCTATCGAAGTGCCGGCAGGTGTGGTGCCTGGCCAACAACTCACTGTGAGCCTGGGCTGGAGCAGCCAATGCCAGAGGCCTCCCCTTTTTTGAAGATACACTTAGAATTAATTAGATACAGTTAGTAATATTAGTATGGCAAATCTCAGGATCAACATAGTCAAGCCCCACTAACTAACCATTTGGTTGTGACAAGAAAAGGGACTAAGTGAGCCACAAGTGAACCCCTTTTCTGGGATGGTGGATTTTTGGGTTTCCTTCGGACCACACATGGCTAGAAAGTCCTTGGTGATGCGTGCTTCTTCTTGACCTTTCGGGTACCTCGAAGGAGTATCACATCATGTCTACATTAGAGTTTGCACAAACAAGATGTGTGCTGCAGAAGGCCCTGGTTCCATGCACAAACCATGATAACTCCCATAATGTCAAAGGGGAAATGATGTAATGATGTTCTAAGATGTTCTAAACCACCTTATGAGGTTCCCAAATTTGGAGACGACAAGCCACACGTCTGAGGAAAAACCCGGTGGATGGGTCGAGCTTCAATATCATCGTGCCCGAGGGCATGGGGCCTGGATCTGTCCTGCAAGTGCAACCGCCCCCAGCCGCCAGTGGAGCCGGTTCAGTACCAGATGCCACGGTGTGTCCAACACCCAAAGGCAGCTTCAGAGAAGACACTTGTTGCAAAAATCAGAGCTTCAATTCATTATGATTCATTATGATTCATTATTCTTTCGTGCCGCCCTTTTCTCTTCACTATTTGTCAACATATCTTAGATCCAGAACGGTCCAGATCTATATAGGTCACAGGGCAGAATTGAATTTGCAGTCCATTTTTGGTGGGTTTATCCTTTTTGTCCCGCCGCGGCATCGCGCCACATCTCCAAGGCTGATGCCGCTGAGCCGCAGACGATGCATGACTCAATTCAGAATATTTTTGATGCTGGCTTCACACTAAGATCATCCCTGATTCAACCTTGCAAACAGGTTTGGGCGATATCATGTTCATCATTGCAACTCTCACAATTTGGAGGCTCCATATATCATATCCATATTTAAATGATTTTATATGTATAAATATATAGTTATATATAAAGATATATCTGTGTATGCAACCGCGAAAATTATTGTAATACTGATCTAGTCTTGCTTCGCCTTGGCCTTGCCGAGGGGTGCGCAAAACCTTCACTACCGATGAGGGACGACCCTAATTTGTGCATGGAACGAAAATGAACAAGCCATTTATTTATTTATATTTATTTATTTTTTAATTTACTTACTTACTTACTTGTGGGGCGGAGGGCGGGGTGCGCCCACACTTTTCACAGCATGTATGATCTTGTGCGAGGACGCTGTTGAGCATTGCGGTTCCTCCCGGAGTTCTGCCTGGACAGACCCTGGCTGTGAAGGTCCCAGATGGACGAGAACTTCACGTCGTGGTGCCGAAGGATGCAGGGCAGGAGCCGCTGGAAGCCACTGGAAGCCGCTGGAAATGCGGGATGTGTGCGACCAACCGAACGAAGGGTCCAATGGTGCAAAGTTATGGAGCTATGGAACATGAACGGAAGCAACATATTATGGAAATATAGTGATACAACTGGATAATTACATGACCTATACGACCAAGATACGTAAGTTGTTGGGATTAAGCGGGAGAAGTGGATAAGTGGATAAGTAGGATTTGTGGTGGATATATGATATATGATATATATATATATATATATATCTATATATATATATATCCACAGCCGAATTTTGGCAACCTTGGAGGGCCCACTTCGTATCAAATTGTCGTAGATTGCTATCAATTGCTGTGCGCTTGGTACCTGATGGCTGTGATGGCTGTGGCTCTACCAAGCAAGAAATGGATGACTTGAGGATGCTTTGATTCATTTAAGATATATATATATCATATTATATGATTTTGATTGATTTTGTTATAATAAGTTACCGAAGAAGGCTAACCTGATCTTCGTGGTTCAGCGACATGTTCTGCAGGAGCTGCAGCTCGAGTTAGATGCTGCCAGTGGCACGCTGGCAGTGCTGGGCGCAGGGTCAGCCCCTGCGACTTCCTCGGGCAGCGACTGGGCGCAGGGTTTGGTGAATAGCCCTGGTTGTGGATGGTGATTTGGTGATCTAGTGATCACAAGATTATCATAAGTCCCATGGGGTTATCCCATGATATCAATGATATCCATTGATATCCCAATATAATCCAATACATAATAATATGTAATTAATTCGAATAGCTAAGCAGATCTAAGTAGTTGCTAAATGGGATGATCCTTCAAGTGGTTGAGCCCCAGACATCATTCACCCAGGATAGAGCAGGTCCTTTTATATAGTAAGCAAATCTCAAAAATCTGGGAGTGGTTTGGTAAGATGAGACTATGTTGTGTTTTCCAACAATGGGGATTTAACCAACCGATACTGTAGGACTTTGGTAGCAACAAAGGGGCTTTGACACTAGTTTAACCATGACCGATGTTATGAATTATGGGGATGCAAATGATGTTACGGAATACTACTTACATATTGTACCTGGTTGGCGGTCGAATATTTGATGTTTTTGATTCTGAAATCCAGGGGTGATCATTCCAGTGACTTGACACAGGTCATTTCCATTGCGAGCACCTTAGACATCCAACATGCGCGGCGACGGCAATGGCCTTTTGTATGGTCAATTGGAATTTCAGGATCCTTTGATATGGAGGTACTGTACCATATAAGGGCATATTTTGGGGGTATATCCCCTTGCATAGGCCTTACATAGGCCTTATATATAGTAGGTACCTCCAATTTAGGTTCCTGAAATGGCCATTGATATGGGGTTACTTCAAATTACTATGGTTCCCAACACTGCTGACACTGCTTCATAAACTTGGCTCAAATCGACCGGTCGACCAAGTTGAGGTGATGATATCTTCCAAATTCACGTTCCTTCCGGCGTTCAACCCGGACAGATGGTGAACATTCAGGCAGGGTTTCTTTTCGGATGCGTTGGGATGACAGGTTTGTTGGTTCAGCGGCTTCAGCGGCATGGCCATTTGAGCCACCCTTTCATGACGCAAGCGATGGGACAATTTCAAATAGCACAAATAGCCACTGTGAAGGTTGTGTCACACCTGTGAACATACATAATTTTTCTTGAAGCGAACCCCCCCAGTTTTGCCATACATCTCTTTTGTACAATCGAGTGGTAAGCGATGAGACCTTCCCAAATTTCGTTGATGTCCTTTTCGTAAATCTTGAGTTTCCGAGATCGCTCATTTGGAATCACCTTGATGATTGTATGTGTATCCCAACACGGGTTTTTTGAAAATCTACAGGGGGCCTTCTTCATTTTTTCCTCCGATCAATCCAATGAATGACTTTTGCAGCCTTTGCCCCGAGCGAACTTGCTGGGCCCTATTGGGGCAAACCCTCTGGGCCCAACAGAGAAAACACATCCGATGAACGTATGGCCCTGAAATATCCTGCAATGCTCGTGGTGCAGGTTCCAGATGGCAGGCATTTGCCCTTCACGGTGCCAATGGGCAAACAACCAGGAGAAACTTAGGAGTCATAGAAACCCACCCGCCACCCACTAAGCAGCTATCATCCCTTCAATATCCCTTGATGTTGCACTAAGTACCCATAAATATCCAAATACTCCGAGCCCCCAAATGAATAGATGCAATAGGAAACCATGGAAGGGTGTAAATTTGATTTTGGGGGTGGAAGGGGTTACCGGTTAGTCCTGGACTTGACTTTGGCTTGTAGTTTTCCATGCACCTCCTCAATTGATTTCAAGGTACACACGTAGGACATCATGAACTGTGCGGGTTTGTCAGGTTTGTCGCGAAATAGGGTGACCCAATTTGCGCACTTTTCAAGGAGAAAATCATTGGTTTACCATGGTTTGTCCGTCTCTGGACAACAACCCGTACCCAAAAAGGGGTTTAGCCGGCGCATTCTCAGAGGAGACGAGCTTCTGCTCTGCTTGGATACAACTCGAAGTAGGCTCCTCCTTGCACAGAGCTGAGATGAGCAAATAGTTCTCCTGGCTTTTGCGTTTAGGCCTAATTAGTGAACATCACGACTGCCACCTGCTGTTTCATGGAGCAAGTGCACTTGTGTTGTGTCCAAGCTATATGGCTTCTCTCTACATAGCAAGTCTAAGATTGGAGTCAAGTATGATATCAAAGACATGTGCCCATCTCAACAGTATTCCCTAGCCAGATGTGCATTGAGAATAATTAGAGAGATGCTCCCCATTTTGCAATGGATATGACATTACCAATTGCTTCACAGCAGCACGTGGGCTGGTGGGAGCCATTTCCCGCCATCTTTGTACTGCATTGTCAGTAGTAGCACAGCGAATGGGGCCAATGGAGACATTGGAAGTACAGTAAGCCATTCGCCTTTTTGCAGGTAGACGGGTTAGACTGTGCTCAGAGTAAAAGAAACTCGATCGAATTTGCGCTGACATGAGCAAGGTCTGCCGGCATACTTTTTTCTTGCCATGCCAGTTGAGTCCTACTTGCAGTTGAGAAGAGCCTACTTGCAGTTGATAAGAACAATGTTTAACTGTCCTGAGACATCGAGTCAACAATCTTGACATTTGAGTTGGGTGCCGGAGTCTTGACCGCCATTGGCGATATTCAATATTATTCAATTAAGCGATGTATTGTTTGTTTACATATTGATGATATTGGCCATCATGATGATGAGGAGGATGATGATGATATTAATAGGTTTCTTCAGCCACTGCGCATGCAGATCCTGATGTCTGCCCTGGGCTTTGTACCAGACGAAGTCTTGGTCTACATTTTGCAGGCGTGCTTCCAGTGGAGAGCTAGTGGCCACACATGGAGACGGCACCCACACAAGCATGAGGGCTGGATGCCAGAGTAGATACAAATCACTTACATAGGTTTATAGTATAGTGTATATATACGTAGGTATCCGCATGGATTTTGCTTTTAGTTGTCAATCCCACCGTGTTGCCATTGGCATGATGTCTGCCAGATTCTGTTTCCCGAGAAAAATAACATTGTGCTGGTTTCGATTTTGTTTTTCGGTGTGCTTCCCCTTTACTCTGCGTTACTTGCAGTAACACGTTTGTTTGTTTTTTTCTTCTCTCTCCCTCTCATTTTCTTATCGAGTCTGACCCTGGCACTTGTGCGTCGATGACTTCAAAGTCTTAGCGTCTGGGAAGATTGCGAAGTCGTGGCTTTGTATGACCTTGAATCCTTGAAAGGTTGGGCACAATTTACTCAATTTGCAGCTGGTTGGTAGCTTCATTGTGTGTTTTTTGTTTTCAAATTCGTCCATGTCATACTTGGAATTAGATGGAATTAGGAGCCCAAGTGACTCTTACATTCTAGTGGGGGACACCAATAGGATCCAGCGCGCACTTGTCGCTTCCTTTGCTTTGCGTTGTGTTCCAAGGCACATGATGGTCGGGGAGCTGCACGACAAATCGCCAGGAGATGTCGCAAGTTGGTGTGGAGCTCTGAAATTGAGAGTTCGGAGAGTGGTGAATGATGGTGAATGGTGAATGGGAATGCTTCCAGTTAGGCTACATTCTTCGTGTCTATTGGTTGTTATGCCTAGATGACATATATTTTGTATATTAGAGTTGTGTTTTATTTGTAGTGTCGAATCAATAGAATCGTAGATTCCACATGAACAAACTGATAATGATTGCATATTATTGTACCATCCTGGCGTCGACTGCAACCAAGTGAAACATGGCAACAGCTGAAAGGTTTGACTGTTACATATTTCGCGGAGAAGCCTTCCACCATCTTCCACCCCTTCTTGTGGCCAAGAGCTTTACTTTGTGTAAGGTGGATTCCAATTTCAACGTTCGCTACATCCGCCCCCCAGCAGGAAAGGTGATCCCGGCATGTATCATATACAACTGCATCATCTATGCTTGATTAAATTCTGATTTGTTGAATTTGAGTAGCCATAGATCCTCCAGCGACCTGGGGTCGACAACAACGGCGCCAGTTCTTCATTGTGGACTTCGAGGTGAATGACAACTTGGCCAAGGATCTGTATTGCAAGGGGCCACAGTTCTGTATGAGCCAGCTGGGACACAATGGTACAGGTTTACCTGTACACGTGCTACTTTATATACTGTAGTTACTGTAGTATGTAAGATGCACATATTTTATCATATGTTTAACTTTTGCATGTACAGATAGATAGGTAATGATAGATAATTGGATAAGTAGGTAGATATGTTTGAAGGATGTTGGGACATACCAAGTTCTTATGCAAACAGGCGCTGTAGGTCCACAAGAGCTTCTTTTTGGTTACAGTATGAGCACGTGGGAGAGAAGATCTTTGTCCCTTGTCAATGTTCCACTAACAACCCTCCGGGTTGAGTTTGTCAAAATGTTCGGCTCCATGTTTTGAAGTTTTGCATGAGCACCTGTGGGGGAGTATGCCAGACACTCATTCTGAAACCATACAGCAGCTCGAATGAAAGACACCTCAACCATCCTCAACCAATTTCATGCTACCCACAAGTAGTGCAGCAATTGCAGAATCTGGGACCTGCTTCTTCGATCGCTTTGCATGGAATTCAGCTTAATTCGGCTGGTTCGGCCACAGTGCCATGGAAAATCTTGCTGGACCATCGTTTCCCCGTTCCTCATTGCGATTTCAAGTCGTCCTGCACCTGGACAATTGGCTGACTCCCGCTTTAGCTGCGGTTGCGCCCTCACACTTGCTTGGCCTTAGTTTCGAATTTACTGGTGGTCCCCGGGAATAACGACAATTTGATCTGTTGGTGAAATGAATGCGAATGTGAATTGGTTTTTATGGTTTCCAATAGGTCGTTTGCCAAAACATTCTCCATGAAAGCAGATCCTGCAGGTGCTATTTCTGCTATTGGTGAAGCCTTACTTCCATCGCTATCCACCAGGCATTGCGTTGGGTGAATTTCTTCTGATGCTGCTACATCCGCCGGTGCAAGCGCTTCGAAGTTGGTGACTCTCAAGCAGTCTTTGTTCGGTGTCAAAACCCCGGCAAGATTACGATGGGGTGGTCAACTTCCGAACACGGATCCAATATGGCCATATCTACATATCATTACATATCTATCATTGTACTAATGAGATCTAATGAGCCTGGGATCTACCAGGGTCCACCTGTGAAATTATAATTGCACAACTGATCCTCGAGTTTGAGATCTCAACCTACTGCTTTCTGAGCTCTAACGGGTGATCATGCAGACATGCACATCAGGTTTGGGACAGCTGGGAACAAGCAAGAGCGTGCTGCTTTCATGGCAGTTTTTTTGGCCTTAAGCGTATGGACTGTGCTGGTGGTTGGCTATTTCTTCCTCTTGCAGACCTGCGCCATCTACTTAGATGCTTGGCTCAGGGTTTTGGGTCCTGGCCTTGGGATCCAAATTTAGCTTGGCTCATGAACATCATTTTGTGCCCATCAGTGCTTTTGATGCGTATTGCCATGTATTGCCTGTATTTATGTAATTTTTATGTAATTGTTTATTGTTGTTCAGTCTGGAGTTGCTTTTGTGGTTTCTTGGCCCTTGTGGCTTTTTGGCTTCTTGATATTCTGGCCTCTTGGCTTGGCTTCTACGGTTCTGTAGCTTATGTGCTAGCTGCTAGAACGATTGTGCAGACAACAAGTGAAGCTTTGGAAAGGATAAAGAAGAAACATAATGTCAAGAAAAGCTCGATCCAACATCCAGCAACAAAAGCAAGAGCAGGTCTTACCTCAAAGTGCTGCAAATACAATTTAGATATTGCTGCACCAAAAGCTACGTTGCCGCTTTGAACCTATACATTTATATACCTTGATGAGTCTGCCTGCAATGTGCTGCAAGTATTGTGCAAGCAACAATGGAAACATTAATCGATAATCGGACATTCAAAAAACATATTTATAAAAAAACAAGGTTGTCAAGAAATGTCAAGAAAGACAAAATGCAATATCAAACAGCAAAAACAGCGAGAAAGCAATAACAACAACAGGACGCATGCTCTGTTTTCTTTTGGAGAGGACGCGCTGCTCCATCATCCCATTGCCCCCCTGCCTGCCACGAAACCTGCACTTTATCCTTGCACCTCCCACATCCTCCCACGAGACTATATTTTAAAGCTACTAGTAGGTTCCTCAGCTACTGTAAACAACACTAGGCTAGAGATTGCAGCAAATAGCTTGCACATGTGAGCAAACAGTATGGAAGCTTGGAGGTTTAAGGATGTGTAAGGTGATGAAACACACACTCAAAAAAAAACAATACAAAACAGGGAGCAAAGGTCTTATTTTCCAACGTGCTGCAAATACCAGCCACATGACAAGTTCCACATTCCTCCTGCAAAATGTTGCAAGCATGTTGCAGCAACAACGAGGGATTCAAGCTCGAACATTTCAGAATAAGTGTGCAGCTGAAAGGCTGCAAATATCATGAAACTTGCAGATTTAGGTTCCAAAATGGTGTAACAACCTTGTGAAAGAGATTTCAGCTTAAACATGTTGCAAATATATATTTATAAATGCAAATAATATCGTGTAAAGTCGATACTTTAGCTCCCAAATGTTGCAAACACACTGCAAAAGAGAGATTAAGTGATTAAAGGTCCAAAGTGTTGCAAATACAATCCAATTGCAGGAGTGATTTCCAAAATGCTGCAAACACCAATATGAAATATGCGATTTGAGTTCCAAAATGCTGGGAGCAAACAAAAATAAACACATTCGAAGAAAAAACGTGACTGTTTTTATCTTCAGCTACCATGAAGGCCTCATAAGGCCTCAACATGCTGTTCTTTTGACCTGCTACAGGAAAGCATTTTGGCTGGTGGCGCGCTGATTCTGGCCATCTTGGAAATTCTGGAGGGTGGTTTGGCCGGCAGTTTGTTTTGCGATGGTTTCTGGGAGTCACTTGGTGCACACAACAGAACTGCCTTGTGCTTGGCATGCATGAAGCATATTGGTTCTCACAATTTTTGTTGGGTTAGTCAACAATCGGTGCTCGCAGCATTTGGAGGTTGCAGGGGGAATCAATTGACAAGACAGCAATTGTTCCATTGCAATCCGTTGCATTCCATTGCAATTGCCCTGAATTTGTCACAGTCTGCCTGTTGAATAACAAGTTTGCATATTGAATATCACGTGTAATCAAACTTGGCAATGGAAAATCCCCATTGTTTTGTAGGAAACTATTGGCCCCGCGAAAATCATACTTAGAAGCCATGGGTTTTCCATTGCCCCTTCGTGTTTTTCTAAGGTTTGGCATGGTCTTCATCGGCTTTGTGGCTTCAGCAAGCAGCGTGGCCCTTCTGGTGAATTTGTGGCCGGAAAATGCCCTGCTCTTCGGGTGAAAAATGGAAACGATGCGGCATGCTGCTATGGTTTCAAATGGGCTGACGTAAAAACTGCGGGATGAATCAGGACGCTGATGCTGACACAGACTGATGTTGAAGTCTTAAATACTGAGCAGTTGAACACAAATTAGGCTGTAAACGTGTAATTATAGTTTCACGATGTTTCACGCATGTTTGCAAAAATAGGCGGAGAATGCCGACTGGCAGACGGACATGCAATGATGTGGCGCATACATGCCATAGGTCGCTTCTTTTATCTACTTTTGGCATTTCTGGTTTGGACAAGCGAGATGTGTTGATGCAGTGCCATTTGCACATGCAGTAGGCAATTTCAGTACTGGAAGAATTGGAAGAAAGCCGTCTACATTTCCAGATCGCCACCCTTTGGTAATACAACATGTCACAATGGAAAATGCCCTTAACAACGTCTTTGTATTAACGGGTTTACAGACAAGAATCCTTGATTGGTGTTCATTTATCAGTTATTTGGTTGATGGTTTTCAAATGTTTTAACCTTTGCTATGATTCAATCATATCTTGAATGATGCTTATATGACGGTGGTGGTGATGGTGTCCGCGAAGGCGAATCATGCGAATAGATGGGCTGAAACATGTTGAAACCATGAACCATTTGCAGTTTCCTATATCTTTTCCTAGCCACACTTTTCTGACCCGAGGCGCTCAAGTGGGCGAGCGCGAGCTATCCGACGGAAGTAGCATGACCGGCTTAGTCCCAGCCTCAAAGTCGTTGCCGCTACAGTACAGAAATGCGAAGAGATACGGAAAAGCCATGGTTTCCCAAGGAATCCAAAGGAAACTGATCTACCAATGGTGGGTGTTCCATATGTTAATGACTGGGGGGGCGGATCAGGGAAAGATCGCTGCTCGTGACGCAACACAAATTAAACCTGAACTTTTTTTGTAGGATATCTAAAGATGGCCAAAACAGCTCTGCGGTGTTTCTACGGCTTCGATGCAGGTGACATTTCTTCATTGGCTCCCAGCCTTTTGCCGAAGCAGGGCTGCGACCTCAAAATATCAGCTGCTGTCAATCGACAAAGTAGCCGCGTGTTTTCATCAAATCAATGTAGCCGTCTGGGCTGTTGATGGCCCAGTTTCGCCTGGTGTGTTGCAAGCATCAAGTGGTAAAATACGAACCCACCAACTTTCAGTGGCCTTTCTCCTTTTACATCGTTTACACTGATGGCGCTGGGAACATGAGTTACTTCTGCTGCGGAGGTTCAGCGGGACGTTTGCCACAGTTTGCAGGACATGTCACGACTTGCAGTCAACAAAGCTGATGCTTGTGGAGAGATGGAACGGGGAAGAAACCCAAGATTGCCAGATTTGAAGACTATTTCTGGAAGTGAGTTGGAGCCCTTCAGGCATGGTGTTTGTAGATTCCTTTGTGGGGTTTGGGTTCGGGAGTGACATCCTTGCAGCAACCAGATGCTCAATGATTTTTAATAATATGTTCTTATCAGGGGTATGTCCAACAATGGGGGATATCCTGGCATATCTAACCATTGGCCTAGCTGTACACACCGAAGGCGTTATTGTCACCCTACGTGCATTTTCTTGGTCACCCCATTTCCAGGAGAGTGATGGCTGTGCACTGTGGAAACTGATCAGCAAGGTGCGAAGGTCAATTCGGGTGAGACATTGCAAGATATTGCAACAATAAGCCTTTTCGTATTGGCTTGGCCGGCTTAGCCAGGCAGCAATACAAGCAATACAATATATAAAAAGAGACAGCTTGACACGGAGAGCCTTGTGAGGTGCGGGAGCATCGGGAAACGGCAATTCCAATGGAGGCATCCATGAACTCAAAGGCAACCGGCTGCTGACTTGAAAGGGTTGCGGAGCCTTCCATTTTTTAATTCAAAATTGCAAAAAAAAAACTTAACATGGTTGGTGTCAAAATCGATCAAAATCCTTGTGAAAATCGAACTATAATATTGCTAAAAGTTGGATTTGGAAGCCTTCCCTCAATATTACATGTATATATAAAATCTTAATTTAAACATATATAATATTCAACTTCAAAATCGATAAAAATCCTTTAGAATTAATTCGAAGTATTGCCAAAAAATGGATTTCGAAGCCATTCCCCTAATATAAACTGGGGATTGTTGCAATATGCAATGGGAAGCCCTATTGATACCAGCGCAACGGAATGACATTTTGACATTTTGATACATTTTGGGGTTTCAAAACTGCTCCTGTGTGGTCACACAGACATTGATTAAGTGACTGCAGATACAACCCAAAGGGAGTAGCTATGGTATGCTATGGCTGGTGGATGCTGGCGGTATGGCTGGTGTTTTCGACGGTACCCAAGCGGCCCTGGGAGCCACTGCCGCTCGGGCAGGTGGGACACCTCACTGCCGCTTGGACCGACTCGGATCAGGGGCTCCGGAAATTTCATACGGAAGTGCTCCGGAAAAAAACGAAGGCTTGTAGGAGGTATGAGGGTAATTACATGATATTACATGTAATTACCAGGAGTGTAGTGTTTTGATTGGTACATCCAATTAGTGTTTTGATTCGCAATTCATGTTTTGCATATTTTTTTGCATGTTCCATTTCACAAATGGGATGATGACCCAATTCACTCATATTTTGCAAGGGGTGGCTCAGCAAACAACATCAAACAACCAAGTGTCGTCATTGGTGTCAGAACCGTTGCACCTGGTGTTAAAACCACAATAGCTGGAAAAGCAATGGCTGTTCAGCTCATCTCATTCGAATTGGTTTATCTTCATCTGCAAAATCCACGTGTGCCAAGGTTGGGCCCCTTTTTTGCCAAAGGTATCACGCCGTTGACATAATTCGTAAGTAGTGAAAACGTGTCCTGGGAAGATCATGCCAGAATCCTATGGAATCTAAGTTGCTGTGTTCCAAGTTGTGATTCCAATGCTACAACTGTTGGTGCCTGCTCTCACCAAATCAGCGACTGAAGATCACACACACATCTATATATATATATATATATTATATACCAAAAATGTCATGCCAGTGCGGGATGAGCAAGTCGCCAAAATGGTATGAAAGAGGGCAGAGCATGGCAGAGCCACTTAACGCAAGAAACCCATAAAGTGTGAGAGGCATGGTCCAGTGTCAAAGAATTCAGCACAGCATCGCTGTGACCACTCAATTTGATTACAATATGTATGTACATATAAATAAATATATGTGTGTGTGTAACATCTGAATAGATGTAAAACTTCTTCTCTCTCTTTTTCTTCCTTTGTCCTCTCCCTTTCTAATTCTAAATTAAAATTTAATGCAGGGGGCCACGGCTCCATTCATCAGTC
>Ga0126342_10000512_pt1 | contig 43095 bp, 36 predicted proteins | sample Cyp1metagenome_FD_92528 | JGI IMG/M metagenome (GOLD analysis project Ga0126342, IMG submission 92528) | Coral microbial communities from Lord Howe Island, Old Settlement Bay, Australia - Cyphastrea 1 metagenome | ecosystem: Host-associated > Invertebrates > Cnidaria > Coral ...
ATAGATAGATATAGATAGATATAGATAGATATAGATAGATATAGATAGATATAGATAGATATAGATAGATATAGATAGATATAGATAGATATAGATAGATATAGATAGATAGATAGATAGATAAACAAACAGACAGATAGATAGATAGATGGATAGATAGATAGATAGATGGATGGATGGATGGATGGATGGATATATATATAGATAGATAGATAGATAGATGGATAGATAGATAGATAGATAGACAGATAGATAGATAGATAAATAAATAAATAGATAGATAGATAGACAGACAGACAGATAGATAGATAGACAGATAGATAGATAGATAGAGAAATATATTTGACCTTATGACATTATACATCATGATAGATATATATAAATACATATGACAGCATTATACAGTATACACATATAATCATATGTACATACGTGTGTGTATGCCGAATATCCAGACCTGGTCGCACGGTGGCCCTTTTTCCAACTTTGTTGCATGAACTGGCGAATGTTTTTTTCAGTTCTGATTGGCATATTCATCAACACATGTTTGAAACAGCTATGAATTACAAGTTCACAGACAGATTGTCTTGGTAGTTACAATACTACGCTGTCAAAAAGATAGAACAGTAAAATCCTGCTCAAATAGTGGCATAGTGGCATATCTAGATTGCGTTGCTATCTTTTGGTGAGTTACAGTACTATAAATCTGCTAAAGTTAGATCTATAAATATATATATGTATATATTGATTCACTCACCTGAATTAAGGCTGTTCTGGGATATTAACCCATACGATTGGCATCATTCCAGTGACATCGCAGTTAGGTACAATCCACCCACTGTGCCATTACTTCTATCATATTCACATGTGTCGTTGATTATACCATATTATGCCCCCTTGTGTGATAGATTTTGCTGTCACTCTCAATAATCTCGAATGTACCAAACAAATCACCCCCGGCTAGCGCAAGATCTGGACATATCTGGACAATGTCCACTGGCAAGATCATCCATTCAACACAAAGGTATGTGGGCATGGGTCAAAATTGTGCACCCAAAGGTCCTAAACATTATAAAGTACTTGTGGAACCAATACCATGTCACGTATTAATTTAGGCTGCATGTGCGACTTAGATTGACATGGAGTTGGTTCACTGAGAACTGGGGATGGTAAGTACAACTGTATGTAAGTGTGTATCCCTCACAACTGGCTTGTAGTTTATGCGTTTTATACATATGTCCTACATTACAAAACGCATGATCTGGATTATCCCTACATTATAGCACATATATCCCCATGAACTATAATTATAGTACAAAAAAATATATGGATATATACATGGCTAAAAAATCCCCACCACATCCCAATGACATCCTAACCATCATCATCCCAGTGACGTCACGACGTGAGGTCAGAATCAAATTCATCTATGTCATATAGCACATAATGATATAATAAATCTAATAGTATATTCATATAGTATAAATATAGTATAAATATATTCATCCAAATCTAATAATTGGATAGAATTGGCGTATTACGTATGGCATCTCATAGTTACCCCCTGGTTATGACTAACATAGCCATGGAAGCCATGGCTCATTTATAGATGATTTTCCCAGCTATAAACCTCCATTTATTAGGGATTTTCCATGGCTATGTTAGTCATAACCAGAGGGTACCCTCTGGTAAACTAACATAGCTATGGAAAATCACCATGTTCAATGGGAAAATCCACTATAAATCACCATTTTCAATAGCTATGTTAAATTACCAGAGGGTATCTCCCATGAAAATCTCCCCATGATAGGCCACCGATCGCATGTTCAATCCCCTCCTGACCGGTGGCGGTTGGCTGACCGCGACTACCGCGGCTGGCCTGGCTTTTGGATGTGACTGAGCCGAGGTGTCGCAGAAAACATAAATCATGTGAGGATGACGCTGAATGTGAATTCACCACATAAATTATGTTTGTTGGTTTATTGATCCCATACAGATATATATATATACCATATCTGGTTGGTGGTTTCAACCTACCCCTCTGAAAAATATATGAGTTCGTCAGTTGGGATGATGACATTCCCAAGATATATATAGAAATGTAAAATTCATGTTCCAGTCACCACCAACCATTTTTTTTTGACTAATTGGAGTTATGTTTTTCAGAACTTAGCCGTGCTGGGGGCACCACCTTGTATCCATACATATCTCATCCACCAGGAAACGCTGAAGGGATCGAAACGCGAGTCTCCAGACTTCCGTAAGTTGACGGATGTGACTGCAAATAGGGTATACCGGTATAGCCCCAATTGATTCGACTCTCATCATAAAATGTTGATTCGCCATGAAATTTTGGAGCCTATCTTAAGTAAGACAATTGCAACCTCCAGAATCTATGCTGTTCAAGAAAAAATGGTAAAAAATGCCCAACTGGCATCTCCAACTTACATCAGGTGATATGACCAAAAATAGACACAGGGGTGACGACCCTGGTTACGACCCTCGCGTCGCCTTCCCATGGTCCGACAAAAAGCACCACTTTGGAGACAAACAATCACAAAACCAGCGAGGATCAATGGATACCCTCTGGTAAACGTTTACATAACCATGGAAAATCACCATTTTTTATAGGTAAATCAACTATAAATGGGCCATTTTCAATAGCTATGTTAAATTACCAGAGGGTATGTGTTTTTCTCAATTTGCATCACGGGTATTGTCATAAGTTTAATTTCTTGGCATTTTAGATCGTTCGAGTATAATCAAGTCAGAATGAGAAACGCTCCTTTTCTCGTGGATAGTTTCACAAAGGACTCAAGAATTGACAGTCTGCATTTGGAGATGGCTCATTATAAAGTTCAGCCTCTGGTAATTTCACATAGCTATTGAAAATGGCCCTTTTTCGATCATTTACCTATTGTGACTATGGTGATTTTCCCATATCTTCCAGTTCCCTATCTTTTTTCAGTACCAGAGGCAAAAAAACCCAATTTCTGTCGCTGAAATCCCATGTTAGTTCACCCGAAATTTCATCATTTTTCCATCGATAAAAATTAGTTTTTCTTAGTTCATCCATGTTCATCCGTGTTTCATAACTATAGTAATCATGTAATAGATGGGTGATATATTGTTAATGATGATTAATATATGGTTAATGATGGTTAATATATGGTTCATACTTTATATCCATATGTTGACTCACTATTTTCACCATGTTCATCCATGGCTTCCATAGCTATGTGAAATTACATGAAATTGCCACTCCTTCTACAATGCACATCCACTCCTACCACTCCTACCACGGCCAAATCGCTCCCCTGTTTTGACAACGAAAAGTTGTGTTGCGCCGCGCTCAGAGTTTCACCTGGCGCCAGGTGCTGCATCCCAGGCTATGTGTGTTATAATAGCACAGGGAAAAAAAACACAAATTATATGAATAATGATTATTGACTAAGATAATGGTTATTACAAAATAATACAAATAGTATTATTATGGTATTATATTATTATCATGTTATATTATTATCATGTTATAATGTCTTTGGCTACACAAAAATAGTTTTGAATAATGATTACTATTACTATAGTTAAACTATATGTTATGTTTAATGACATAACATACGTCTTCAGCACATTAGGGCTGTCCACTTACTGAGATGCAACCCCAAGCAACCAAGAATTCATGGAGATGTTTTTGCCCACCGAGAATGGAAGGTTTCACAGTTTAACCAACTAGAATAATGTGAGGTGATATTGTGATCATATCGATAATATAGGATATAGCCAATGATGATATCCTCACATTATTCTAGTTGGTTAACCAATTATTATCTATAATTAACCGATGATGATATTGTCTCCCTATACATGATCATATCGATCATATATGTCAATAGCTAATGTAAAATATATGATGGCCAATGATCCGTACCATATATATATATGATATATGTGTATGTCTGGGTTAGGCATGATGGTTTCACATCATTAAAAAAAGACGCATTAAAGTCATGACATCAAACGCCATCAACCTGCACCATGGGAGGGTCGACAGACCAAACAGGTGATCGGCTGCTGGGGTGTTTTTGTTGGGGGGTTTGGATTCGCCACTTTCAGAAACACGGCAAAACAAAACAAAACATGTTTACATAAGTTATATATTTCGATACTTATACTATCTTATATCTATAAATCATAGTATATCATGGTTATTTCTCGTGATTCACACTGAAATAAGGTTTCATTTGGGTGGAACCGGTGGAACCATGTTCAGCTGATGGGGCCCAACGACGGGAGTACGGGATTGTGAGACGAGGATGACATAGATCACCCTCAATCTCAACCAAAGCGCGCACTTTGCACCTATACACAGCGGAAAAAAAGTGTTTGTTAGCTATTTTTTGCCAGTTCATGCCAGTTCATAATATATATGTTATAATATTTTAAAAAAATGCCAAAAAATGTAAGAGAACAAAATACTCAACCAAAGGTTTACCAAGTTTAGGGCATTTTGAGGGGTCCCCACTCGGCCGATTTCGCAATAACAATCGCTCGGCCGATTGACGCCGCCGTGCCAAAGCTTCTCGCTTGGGATCGCCTGGGAACGGTGCTGAAACATCACATAGCCAGAGCATCCAGGGTGTTGGTGTCTTTACCCACTACCCTCTGGTTATGTCAAAATAGCTATTGAAAATGGCCTTAGAAATAGTGAGTTTTCCCATGAAAAATGGTGATTTTCCATAGTTGTAGTACCACTAGTAAATTGGAAAGCCTAATTGAGACACATTCCTAATGTGGTAAACCTTTACCCTAATGTTGGATACCCTTTTTATGTGGTAAATTGAGAGAAAAGACTTGGAAACCCAAAAATCATGTTGTTTCACAAGGAACCGGATCTATAAATGTGGAGGATCCGGATCTGGTGGTTTTAACGAGACCAAAGTTGGTGGCCCCAAACTAACCTCGACGCTGTTCCTGTTAGTTCATGTTACTTGGGAGGATGGAAACCAAGAAACAGGGGAAAAAAAAAACACAGCTAGGCATCTTTACCTACAAAGATGAATAAATCTGAATACTGTAAGGTGGAATTGGCATATATTGGTTCGGTCTCGACTTCCCCTCAAAGAAATATGCAAAAGTCATGTGGTCACTTGGTTTCATCTTTCTAAATAGAGATGTCAATGGATGTTAAACAGATCAGATTTCAAACATGTTACAGTGAGGTCAGCAAGGTCGAGAAATACTTGCCTCAAATAGATCAATTCGAGAATTTCATATGATCTGATGATCCATTCTAGCTCCATTGATAGAACATTCGCATCTTTGGTGTGGAAGGTCCAACTGCCCGCTTAAATTTACAGTTTTTTTGCCGGTTGGCTTATTCACCTGTCCAACTATAGTGAGAATCACTATACAGTAAATCCCAGTTTCCTCGTTGTTTCCAGAATCACTATAAACCCGAATTCACCTCCTTGTTTCCACCAACTTAGCCAACAAACTGGGGCACCAACATGTCCATGTTGCTCTATTGCTGCTGCTATATCCCAAGTATATCCCTATTGTCTGTTGGTAAAAATCACTAGTTATATCATCTATGTTTGGTACCAATCATCTATTTAGGAATTATCTATTAGGGACATTATCTATTGGTAAAAATCCTATCATCTATTGTTTTTTTTCGTAAATCACCTCTTTAAGATAGATCAATCCCGAATTTTGTTGCTGAACTTTCTACAGAAACCGCAGAAGAAAAAAAACGCCTTTGGATCGTTTGATCGTTCGCTCCATGCCTGGCTGTACTCCAACAAGCCCAGCCAGCAGCCTGCTCTGTTGCAAGAAGCCCATTGTTGGTACTGGCGGAAAAAAGTTGTTGATGTTACATATATATATAAGTGAAATGGGGAATATAATGTATACATATATATATAATATCTAACAATGATGATACCCCTATGCTCCATGGTGCACTGGTGCACGATTTCCAGGAAAAAGTGGTGGAAAACATGAGGAGTCCGTGTTTTTTTGGGCAATCCGGTTTCCTGTGAGAGGCCCAACCAAATCAAGCAACGGTTCATGAAATTGGTTTTGGGAAATCTTAGGGAACCCCAAAATAGCAAGTCAAAATCCATGCGGATCTCTGAAATATGTTTCTTTTTTTTACCAATCCATTAAACGTAGTGTTTGAATAGCCTAGTAGCCTCAAACCTGGCAATGGTAAGTCGATGATCTTCCCAGCTACGCTTCATTTCGCGGAAGCCACGGCACGACTCCCGGGACCTTCTTCCTCATTGAATTGAAAGAGGGAACAATCCGCACCTGGCAAGGTCCATCCACGGGATATTAACGGATAGCATGGCTATGAAAAACCTCATGAATTGATGACCATTCGCCAATATAATGAACACATCACTCAACTTACCCAAGTTCTGAGCATGTCACATATCACTGCAAGCTGGGGCCTTGCAAAAATGATGACTGTCTTGGTTGATGTTCACCGCAGATATATCTACCGTACAGGGCGGTGAACCCAAGTTCTAGTTAGGTTTATAATTATACAATGTACAGTACAATGCGTACATATGTAAATATATAGTGGATAATCTATTGAACATATAACTAAATAAGATTAAACAACCTGAAAATAAGGATGTTTTGGGATTCTTTCCCATTACCAATCTTCATTCAAGTGACATCACAGTGAGTTCACTATGATTTATCACATATATATATATAATTATATTTAAATATATATATATAATATATATATACAGCCAGCTTCTACGTGAGCAAGACTGTGAGCACTTTGATCAAGAAAACATGGGTCATGACCATGGAGATTCACGATGGTGATGAGTCCTCTTCATTGACAACTACCCTCTGGTTATGTCAAAATAGCTATTGAAAATGACAATTTATAGTGAGTTTTCCCATAAAAAATGGTGATTTTCCATAGTTATGTTAGTTTACCAGAGGGTAAGGGTGACAAAGAGCGAAGATGTTGATGATTTTTTTCGTCAGGAACAATGAATGGTGAACTCCTGCGATTTGAAATTACCTCGGGCACTTTGACATAGCTATGGAAGATTGCCCAGTTATAAATAAAAGATATATACATATATATATATATACATAATATATATATATATATATATATATGATTTACCTATTAAAATATGCAAAACGGTGATTTTCCACATTTTTCCACTATCATTGACTGGTGCTTCAGCCGATTGGAGTTTTGGGGATACCTGGGAGGTGGTGATGACCAGGAATCCTGGCGTTGACCATGGAGTGGCCACCGTGCTCTTTTTATCAATCTGTGTGATTTTTTGGGGCGTCAATCCACATTTTTGCGGTTGAATGATGTTAGATGTGTCCATGGTTTATTTGTCAAACATTTATTTTGGGCTATCAAATCATCATTTCTTTGGTCTCTTTTATGGGGCCATTGAAATTTCCCAAAAAATCTCTTCAAACTGGCCATAAAAATCGTGCCGGACCATGGCCGCGTTCAATCCGAAAAAATCCTCACGACCCGTCCCTGTGCGAAGTCCCTCCTGATCGGCAACAAGCCTTTGCCTTGTGCAGATCGTGGGGAACCAAAGCAATGCCAAGTCGTGGGGGGTTTCTCATGGGAGATCCGCCAGTTCCCATGGTTGGGGCTTCGCCTCGCCTAAGTCATGGTCTCATGAGTCCATGACTTGCATCATATGCCTTGGGGTTAGCCCAAAAATCTTAAAAAGTGACCTCCAAAGATCGATTTGTTGGTGCTTTGGGCCTTAGGGGCATCTAGTTGGGGAGGACATTCCAAGCCAATTCTTAAATGGTAATTTTTTGGACGCCAGGAAAGGTGACCATCCGTCAAACATCCAGGGTCTACATGTTTGGAAACTTGGATCACGAACATGGTGTTTAGTTATAGTAATCAAAAAGATAGATAGATAATCTGGTTGGTGGTTGACCTACCCCTCTGAAAAATGATGGAGTTCGTCAGTTGGGATGATGACATTCCCAACATATGGAAAAATAAAACTGTCCCAAACCACCAACCACTATAATTATCATTAAATATATCACTATTTTAGTAGGAGTTTACTTGTCTATCGTCTTCTATCGTTTTTTTTCTTTAATTTGGGTTCAACAAACGCAAGAATTTCTATCCTACTCAGAACGCCAATTCACCGCCAGGTTCGTGGTCGTAGTGGATATCTTCACAGTCACTGAGACTCCAGACAGAGCATATTGTTCAGCCCAAAAAATCACTGGTGGAATCTATGTCACGGTTGGTTTTTCTGGGATTTATACTGGGATTTAGTGAGAGTTCATTGGATTTTACACTAGGTTGTTGCAATTTCATGGGACTTGAGCGGGATTTTTGGATTTCAATGGTTGTTTTAGTGTTTTTTTTCATGGAATTGAAGCAACAAACAGTTGTGTTTTATACCCTCTGGATCCCTCTGGGACGGAGCAGTTGGATGTAGCAAGAATGCACCCTCTGGTTACTTAAACATCCATCTAAAAGATGCCGGAAAATGCTCCATGTCCAGATGACCCAGATTTCATGCTTTACCGTAATTGATGGCCTGGCGATTATCCATAGCTATGTCAAATTACCGGAGGTTTTTTTTTCATCTGCTGAAATCTGTCTCCCATTCTTAGAAAGAATTAAATCGGGAAAGGCATGCCATCAGGCCATGCGTTTTCAAAGTGGCCAAGCACCTGATCTTTCTGGATAGATTCAGAAATAGGTCCTAACCTTGGGTCCAGTTCCAGATCATCTCCAGAGGGGAGCGAAACGAGAACGGCATTTTTTGCTGAAGAACCCCTCTTCGGCCAACCATGGGAGTTACGATGTATCTGAAATATTTTTTGTTGCGAGATTGGCTCACATAAGCTAAAGAAAAATCATTATATCAATGTATAGATCATTTATGATCATTCCCATAGGATCCATGGTGCTGCTATATATGGTAACATGGATCCCATCAATATACCCCAGTCATGTTAGCATACCAGCACCATGGATCCTATGAGATTTATGTCTATAGACATCATCGCTTTATCGCTTCGCGTCCCTAGGGAGATCCCCAGTTCGAATTGGAAAACCCTCAGGTCCCTGGCACAATCGTTGACACTCCGAGCCATCGGCCAAAAGCCTCGGCGAAGTGAAGGAAAAACGGCCGCAAGAAACGTGGCTGGGCTGTGAAAAATGCTTGGAAAATGATGGCTTTATGGCGGGAAACATCGGGAAAAATCATGGTTTATTATGGTTTATTGGTTTCTGATGGCGGAAGAAATCCCAACCCTAGAAACTGGAGAAAGCCATTGGATTCAATCTTGGTTATCCCGTAAAAACAAATCCCCTGAGAGTTGATTAGTGAAGTTTGTTCTTGGGGACAATACTAGAAATGGCTTCTGACTCCGGTAGTGAGTAGTGACTGGATTGCTTGGGGGATAAGTCAAGAAATGATCCTGAAAATTTGGAGAAGTCAAATTCTTGACTGCATCAAAAGGTGTCAAGATGAGGATTTGAACCGGCGAGTCATGGCACACGAATCAATCACCCAACTTTAAACATGCCCTGATTACTTTTGAAATTCTACCAACGAGATAGCTTGGCAAATCTTCTGATTGATGAAACACATACATAAAATTCCGAGCTATAAAAATACGATGTATGAATACTGTCAATATACCGATACGAATGATTTCTTGTACCCTGAAATCTTGGTGCATACGCTGAGGATCAAGGCGCAAAATTTGCATGGCGTTTGAAACATTGACATTAGAAATCGTGACATTAAACACAGCTTGATAAAATGAAACCATACGAAGGGGGGGGTTCTTATTGTTGGGTTTTTTTTAATGTGGCCCAAACTGCCAACCCCGCAATTCCGGAGACCGCTTTTCCCCTAGGCGCCGTTGCACCATGCACGACAATTTAGACCTACAGGTAACATTTGCTAGGAACCTACTGTTGGTGAAAACACATCCCTGCCTGTTGGGATTTATGCGAGATCTGGCAGGAAGTTAAAACTTTGCACCGTTGCGGCCTTTTGCGGCACGGCGGAAACTCGAGACACGAATTTGTGGCACCCTCACAGCAATAAGTACAGTGCACTGAAGACCGTCAAGGTGAAAATCGCTATGATGAAGAAAAGGCTCGTGTAACCAGTCGCCTGAAAGACCTGGATTTACAGTGATGAAAAAACCCTGGCAGCCTGGCATAGGATTGGGACCAGGGCAATTTCATGCAATGTATTCAGAAAACTACCTTCTTTAGCATAGTTGTATCATGTTATTCATAAATACACATGTATATACATTTCTACGGTCGTTAATTTGAGTTGCGTCCTACTTTGGCTGACCTTGGCCATCGAACTGTTAGCTGCGGCTGGTCAAGTCATTGAGGATCATCCCGAAAAAAACCACAGCTTGGCCTCCAAAAAAAAAAACAGACAGACCGTTTGGCTATGGGAAATGATCCATTTATGGATGATGTATCTACCCTCTGTTTATGACTAACATAGTCATGGTATAGATGGCCCATAGAAATAGATGGTTTACCTGGGTTTACCTATTAAAAATGGTGATTTTCCATGGCTATGTTAAATAACCAGATGGTATATTTACCAAAAAAAATATGGTGGTTTTCTATGTTGCTTACATACATGCTATGTCACTATGCTACTATGTTGAACAACCATAGGCTATTCTTGGAGCTTCCCAAGTCTGACCAACAAACGATGTTAATGACCTAGCCAATGAGCAGTTGACAACGGCTCTGAGTAAAGAGAATACCTTCCCTATATGGAGGTTTCCTAAAATGGTGGATCCCCAAAATGATGGGTTTCAATACTAAATATAGTCAATTTTGGATGATTTGGGGGTACCCTATTTTAGGACCCCATATATTCGGGTTTGTCTGAACACGTGGTACTGTGTGTATATATATTATATAATTATATATATATTATATAGACAATATACTTGTTTGTGTTCACCTTGTTGTTGCTTGTATCACCGGATGTTTGGTGTATATTCCCATGGTTGCTTGCACCTCAAATTGATAAATTGTGTATGTACTTTTTTCCAGGCTGGCCAAATCCTCATCGTTTAGTCTTCATGGTCTATGTTCATGATTGGCATATCGAAATGTTCTTTCGAGCATCCTCCATTAGATTATACATTAAATATTATGCATGACTATACATATGAGATACAGTTGGTGATCTATCATGATCTATCTCCCCCCATCTTTACTAATTGAATCCACCCAAAAGCATCAAGGCGATAAAAAAGGGCCATCCCAGGTATACATGATATCGGCTGCGAAGAAATACCACGCTCTTCGGGATCTTACACATGATACATGTTTACCATTGTTTACCCAGATATATAAATATCCAACGGTTCATTGGTTAATTCATCATTTGTTTATCTCAGTGTTGACTCCAGTGTTGACCATGTTTTGTGGATTTTTATGTTGGTTCAATCACCACTTTTATGGTTCTCTCTTCATTTGTTGAGGATTGCTGGTGGTTTCACTCCATCTGAAATATGCCTACGTGACATATGGATCAAAAAAAGGCACATTTGGTACACCAAAATTGCCGTAAAATTACCAGAAGGTGATCAAAACACCATGTTTCGATAGCTTTCGAACCAGCACCCCTCCACGGCCGCCGGCCTTAAGAACGGGCTCCCAAACTTCGTTGTCCTTGATGCTGGATATGCTGGAGACTGGAGACCAGAATTTTTTGTGTGCTGTGAAAAATCCACTGAAAAACTGAAAAACATCCAAGTATAACAACTAACTCAACTAACCATTTGGGGGCACCCCCATGAACACATGGACACCCTCCTCGTGATTTTTCACCCATCAAAAACTGGATGTGGCCCATCCAAACGGCTCGATGATATCACCAAACAAAAAAAGGGATCACCACGTTGCCAACGAAGGCTCCATGAGTTTGCTAGGGGCCCAGCAGCTGACACAATATATGTTCATTGGTTTCTTGGTGGAGAAAAACGCCGCTTGAAAACGATTCAAGTCAATTGAAGTAGGCGAAACAATCACTTGGAAGAAACTCTTATGTCTGAAAGTCCATTTGAAGTAGGCATCTGAAGCCAGTGGTCAGACAACAGCCTTGTGCCAAAAAAAAGCCAGGCAATGCCTATCCGTTTCTATCGGGTCTCTTAACATACGGGCAGATCCCAATGGGTTGGTCTTCCAGATTCACAATCCGAGGGATAAAACCATCCACGACATTGCTCGAAGTGGGTGGTATATAGCATCAAAAAAGGATATGGTTGTCTATCCAAATTCTTTCTGGAAATTAGGATTTTCTTCACGACATAAAACGGCACTCTCGCAAAAAAACTGTCTGGAAGACCGAGTTTATCTTTCGCGGGACACAGAACCTAGGGGTCAACATTATGTCTTATGACCGTTAGACTCGGTCACTGCCTGCGAGATTCCCATGGATTGCTCCATGATAGCCTTCTAGATATACAGGTAGCATCACAGAACCCCTCAAAACAAATTGTTGCTCCATTTCGTGAGCCTTACTCGCTTGCTGGTGCTAGAATACTACCGTAGATGGACGATGAAATCAAACCCTTGCTGTATTCTTGTCAACCCCCGCACCCCCAAATTTCAATGTGTTCTTTGAGCTGCGCGCTTGGGTCCGGTGGACAAAATAAATCAAACCCTGAACACAGAGGAAGTTAGATAGACTTTTGTTCAACATTGAAATTTGGGGTCTGGGATTTTACTTGGTAAATGTCTGTGGGCTTTGATTTTTTTTCCATCTACCTACTAGTATTTGCACCACCTTCACTGCTCATCTTGATGGGTAAGAGTATCGTGTCATGCCGTCTTTTGGGTGAAACGTCACTGTTTTTTGAGTAGGGTTAATAGAACCCATAGGATCCATGGTGCTGCTATATATGGTAACATTTGGGCCATTTATGGGGTAAATGGTGGTAAATATTCCAGCACCATGGAGCATATGGGTAATGATATATCTAGAATCTATAGTTAACTCCATTTCTCAGCAGCATGGCAGAAATGCCCAAGAGGCAATGTCAATGAACTCCAGGATTCTCTCAGACAGTGGACGCGAGCGCTCCTGGCAGCACAATGTCAGGTGATCACCGTGATCACCAGAAGCGAAGCCACCAAGTCGGAAGGCGTTCAGGATCGTTCAGGTTTCAAATGTCTTCAAACATTCAGGTAAATTATCATATTTCACTAACCTGAATAGTTCGGCCATTTGGGGATGATTCCCCTTACTAACCATGATTTCCAGTGAGGTCGCAATGGATTTCTGTGGACTGCTAGTCCCTTGGATTGAAAAACGGATATGAAAATACTGTAAGATCACCGACGATTTGTCCACAATCCCATGGGATTCTCCACAGAAGATCATGGAGATATACCGATATTAACCCGGCCTGGTAATGACTAACAGTTCGCTATTGAACATGGCCCAGTCGAAATTCGAAATAGTGAGTTTTCCCATGAAAAACGCATGGTGGATTTTTCCATAGTTATGTAAACGTTTACCAGAGGGTACCCCCATTTCATGACGCCTCCATTATATCCAATTACAGCCATGTACTACACCATGAATAGTCAGTTGGGATGATTTTCCATTCCCAACTGTTTCTGGAAAGTCATTCAAAATTCCATGGTTCCAGTCACCACCAACCAGATATTTCATTAACCACTATTAACCACTATTAACCACTATATTGGGAAACCACTATTCTTGTTCCAGTCACCACCAACCAGTCATGGCGATATAACCAACCAGTAATCGGACCTCCATGGCGAGTTCGGGGATAGCTTGTGTTTTTTCGAAATACGCCCGCGGTATCTGAATATGTGGTAAACCCAATCATAGTTGGGATATGTTGGGAGAACATCTATAGTTGGTTAGTTATAATAACTTATTAACCATGAATATCCTCCCTTCAAAATCCCATTGAATCCATATGAAATCACCATTTATAGATGAGTTCTACCTACCATGACTGGGCATGATCAACCACGTCCGCCGATTTACGACGTCCCCGCATGGCACCGTGACGGTGGAGTCGAAGTGCCAGCGGTGAGGGACCGGAAAGGGTGGGCCGTCGTCCACGTATCTGACGGAAGCAAAGGCTTGGAAAACCAAACGAGAAGCTGAGCAGTGTGCATATTATATATATACCCGTAGGATCCATGTATGGTATATATGCTAACATTTGGGGTATATTGATGGTAAATGTTACCATATATAGCATACATGGATCCTATGGGATATACCATCTGGTTATTTAACATAGCCATGGAAAATCACAATTTTTCATAGGTAAGTCATCTATAAATGGGCCATGTTCCATGGCTATGTTAAATAACTAGAGGGTATGTATATATATACTATATGTAATGTGGGAAAAACAATAAGGAACCACCCATGACTGGGAATGGTAAACATACCACCTATAAAATTGTGAAATTGGGCATGTTTTATTATTGTTTTACCAACATTATATGTGCTATATGGTTTGAAATATGTGAATATCATGTGTACAGTATGTATATTTGTATTATATGAATAATAGAATGTATGTAGAGTACATATATTACACAATATCATACATACTAGCATGTGATATATGAATAATATGCAAATAACATAGGGTCGGTATATGTATAGTACATTGATAATATACAGATAATTGGATAATTAGTCGGATAGAATATGCAAAAACTGGATGGTAATTTCTTGGCATCTGCCGTAACCAGCCAAAAACCAGTTGTCAACAATCTTGACAACCATATGGTGGTTTCCATAAATGGGGGATACTGCAGATACCCCAATAGCTGGATGGTTTATAATGGAAAATCCTATGAAAAAACTGATGATTTGGGCGTAGCCCTATTTTAGGAGACCTCCATATGGTAAATAGAGGATACCACAAACCCGGCACGGGACCTGTCAACACTAAAATATACGCACTCCAATTCAGTTGGGGATGATTGGGGATGTGTTTTTTGGTTGTTTTTTTCCGGAAACACCCAGATTGGCAGATCCACAGATCCACAGATTCAGATTTTTCGTGCCCCCATTTGTGAAAAACCCCTTCTAGACCTAGGATTTAAAATCCGCCCATGGATTATTCCATATGAAATTCCCACGCATGGATCCACAGAAAACGGGCATCCGGACATGATTCGACCATGGTTTTTCGACCATCGAAGGTTTTTGGGTCACTTAAATTTGGTGGCGATCCATGGCGCCACATGGGCAAAGAATTCCAAGTTTGTTGGCAATCCAAAAAAAAACGAGTAGGATATTAGGATGTTGCTTCAAGAAATCGACACCGTTCACGGTGAAATACGGTGAGTTTTGTTGGCCTATGGCGAGGTCCACGATGTCGATGCCTATCGTGGGCAACGGGTCATAGAGGCTATATCGCAATTTATGATATCACCATAGTGAGCCCAAAAAAAGCAGTGGAAGCTAGGGAAATATTACCCTAAGAATTGGCTTCGTTAGCAAGGCTTGGGATATGAATGGATTTACTTAGCTGGGTGTTCGAAAGTTTGCTTTAAGCCGTCAAGAATTGGATTTTCTACGGAGTTCATCAACAGAAAAAATCCGACGACAAGAAAATCGGTTTGTCCAAAACTAGGGTGTACCCCCATGGCCACGGCTATGTTGGGATTTGGGGATTTGGGGGTATCCTATTTTCAGACAAAGCCAGGATTCAGGGATTCAGCGATTCCCCAAGAATTTCTGGGAGATGATGGTACAGCTATAGCATGATTTACTAATGGTCAGTGGGAAAACATGTTATACAAAACATGACCTGGTTTGGAAGCTTGTGACAATACACATCATATTTAATCCTTGGGTAGATTTGGCAAATCCCCAAACTGATTACAATGCCCAAAAGTTGAGTAGATTTCGTAAATCCCCCGACATTCTTCGATAAGTCCCAATGTAAGAATTCCGAAACTCATCCAAATAAATCAATGTTCAAAAAACTCAGCAACCGTCATGCAAATCAGTTAGATCCACTTATATCAATCTAACAATTCCCCATATTTAACCTCTGGTAAACTAACATAACTACGGAAAATCCCAATTTTTAATGGGTAAATCAACTATAACTATAAATTGCCATTTTCAATAGCTTTTTGTATGTTTACCAGATGGTAATCCTCGAATATTTACCAACATTTGCCCTTGTCCAAAATCACCCAGTTTTGTAGCTAAATATACCAGCACCATGGGTTGCATATGGGATATAGATATTTCCATGATATTCCCATGATATTCCCATGATATATAATATATCTATATCTATATACTGTATCTATAGGATATTTAATCATCAAACTCCTCGTTCCGTTTTTCAGCCTCACGCGTCTGAGCCCCCGGAGTTCCAAGCGATGATGGTGCCGGTGGGGGACCTCCCACCTGACAGGAGCGGAGCGGAGCATCCCCGGAGCCCCCCGTTCGTTCGTTGTTGCGTTCAGTTGCCGAACTGAAAAGGTGGCTGAATTCGATTGGGTTTAGGGTAGATATAACTAGATATAGTCAATGGGTTCATGGTTTATAAACCAACTTATAGCTGGGGGGGCCCATCCTGTAGGGAATTATATATGATTAGATGGGTAAACTTGGTAGACTCAGCCCATTTTCGTATTAATGTTGGTAAATCCTATAGTTGGGTAAGACAAGAATCAGTGGATTGGTTTTAGGAAAAATTGAAAGCAGAAACACCCATATTTAATGGTAAAAACCATGGTTTCCGGTTAAGATTTTCCCTTAAACCAATCCATTGAGATACGGGGGGTTCCTTAAAAGTGAGGGATCCCAAAAAAAAAACGTTTCAATACTAAAACTGAAGCTAGTTTTGGATGATGTGGCGGTCCATTTTAGGAAACCTCCTGACATGGATTTTCGTCAAGACCCTGGCACCCGGATGGTACCCTAAGATAGCTGGTTAATGTATGTCTATTCCCAAAAAAATGGGAAAAATAAAATTTGACCCATTCCCATATTTGCGATTTTCCAGAAGGGGAGGTACCCTGAAGCCATGGTTGTTTCAATCGCAACATAGTCTTGGATGATTCGAGGGTCAATATTGTTGATATATCATGTGTACTGTATAAATATATATATATGTTATAATCATATCTGCGTACAAATGCTAAATAGAGTATTTTGGCAAAATGGGGGACACAATTTTAATCATCCAGTAGTTCAGAGAATAATTACCCTAGATTCTTAGAAACCCCAAAAGTCCTGGAATTCGTGGAAGGGGAAATTTACAGCAAACCCCTATTTTTGCGGGCAACGAGCATGGTGTTTCGACCTGCAATCGATGTCTTGAATTGGCACCAGCAGATTTCAAAAATACAAAAAAAGACGTGGAAGACGTCACCTACTTCAGAATTACCCTGTGACATTCAAACATGGTGTGCTGGAAAATCCACCATTAATGATTTTCCAGCTAGCAGTGGCGAGTTTCTATCGGATTCTAGTTCCTCTCGGGCGATGTGGGATTTTCGGATGGTATGCAGTGCTGGTTGGTGGTTTCAACCCCTCTGAAAAATATGAGTCAGTTGGGATGATTATTCCCAATATATGGAAAAAAATGAAAAACATGTTCCAAACCACCAACCAGAGTGGTAATTTTGTGTCGGACACCGCTCTACTTCTTCCGAGTTCAGAAGCTTCACAATCCACTGGCAGCTGATGGCAAATTGCCCTTGAACCATTCGAATCCTGAGGTATCTCAGAGTGGAATATAACATGCTTCCATTTATATCATTGGCTAAAACATGCTAGAAGAAACATTCAACAACCCTTCAACAACTACTCAGAAACCATTGAAAACCATTACCCTCTGGTAATTTAACATAGCTATGGAAAATCGCCATTTATAGTTGATTTACCCATTCAAAATGGTGATGTTCAATAGTTATGTTAGTTTACCAAACCATTAATTGACAACCACTAACCAGACGGCTTACACAGCCACAAGCCGAACGCCGGACCCTAGAGGCATCCGAGGCACAGTTCAGGTTCTTCGTCGGAGATCTGGACCCAGTTTCGGGAGGGTGATGTCCCAGTTCGAAAGTGGTTAATCAACTGAGTAGTATATGGAATATATGGGCTAAATATGCGGAATTACAATGGTAATAAATGGTAATAAAATATTCAAGAAACTGTTTCAGAAACTGGGTTCCTTGGGATACCTCAGTTTTTTTTTACATGGAATATCCTCAGTTTTATATGAATTGTATGTGGGTTATGGTAATTTTTAAGCGCTTCCTTCCTGTGATGCCAGATTCATACCATAGGAATGCCATACTGGTGAAACCCATTAACCTTGCGGTCATCAAATATGGCTGGCTGGTACATCCCCCATAGATGGACTGGTTAGTCATTCACTTATTAACCATTAATATCCTCATTAATATCCCATTAAATCCATATCAAATCATCCTTTTATAGATGATTTCTAATGATTTCATGGAAAGAAAACATCTATTCACTATTCATTCGTGGATGTTCAAGCCATGTTTGATTAACGGATGGTAAATCATCAGTTGAGGGTTGAGGATTTGGGGAGAAAAGAAACAAACAAACAAAAAAACATCAGACGGTCGAAGCACAACAGCTCTCCAGTCGAATGTCGTGAGTGGCGGTGCTGATGAGGTAAACCCAATGCCATAACCCATTCACCAACCATGACTGGGTGTCATTTTATATCAGCCCAAATAAGGGTATACCTATGTATACCTATGTATACCTATGTATACCTATGTATACCTATGTATACCTATGTATACCTACGTATGTATAATATCTGATCGTGGGGTTGGTTTTTTTCTCATTGGCGAATTTTCACATCTTTGACCGTCACTCCCCTCACCAAGCCCGGCAAGGGGAGATGATCTCCCAGTGATCTTTATGAACATCCCGTCGATTTTCCGACAAGAAGATGGCAGAGTTCAACCAAAATCTTGCTTCGCTTGGGGGGAATGACCCAAGAGATAGCTGTACTCCTTTTCAAGTATCCCAGTTTACTCGGTAAATAAGGATCGCATAACCCAATGTATGGGGGAAAAAACAGTTATATGGGGTGTAGACCAGGTATATACGATTCCTGGGATGAACATCATGTCTTCATGTTATCACATTGTAATTGTATGCCCAAATGATTGATGGTTTAGTCCGTTTTGTTGGCGTTACATATATATATATGGGGGGGGTCCATAAATGGTGCATCCCAAAATGGTTGATTTATAATGGAAAATCCTGTTCAAATGGATGATTTAGGGGTACCCCCATTTCAGGAAACCTCCATATGTTATTTATATATTATTATTATTATTATCATTATTATTACTATTATTATTATTACATATATATATATATAAATGTATATATATATAATTATTTGGGTCATAAACCACAACCACGATGCCTGGCACATCCAGGTTTCACAGCCCGGCCTGCTTCCATGGTTCACTACCGCTATGACCTTGATGCACGCAGCTGGTAGGGTTCTTTCAGACATGAGCCGTTCGCCTTTTGATACTTCTTCAACAGCTTCATTTTTTCTCGGTTTGTGACTACATTGTGTCATAAGTTATATAGTAGTATGTATGTAGTATATTTATAAATAATTATGTATATACCATCTGGTTATGACTAACAGTTTGCCATGGAAAGATCCACCATTTTTCATAGGTAAACCATCTATTTCTATGGGCCATCTATACCATGGCTATGTGGAAAGCATGTCTCTGTTGCCAAGAAATCCACCGCGGTTTTCGCAAAGCTAAGGCTCACAAGGTAGGAACCCTGTCACAGCAGATACCCTCTGGTTATGTCAAAATAGCTATTGAAAATGGCCATGAATAGTGGATTTTCCCATGAAAAATGGTGGATCTTTCCATAGCTATGTAAACGTTTACCAGAGGGTATTGACAGATGAATCCGCACTCAGAACTGCAGCTGAGATGCTCCCCGCTTCACTTACGCAGGGCTCATTTTCAACATCAGCGCTCACATCCCTTGAGGACGCTTGAGCATCATCAGTTGTACCTGCACCAAAGTGGGGTAGGATCGCCGTGTGCATTGGTCAAATCAACAAATTTCTTGTTAGTGAAATCCACTCTTACGTTAGATCCTAATTCATAGATGTTAAATCAACGTCCCCATGTGTTCATGATGAAATCAACATTGCAAACGAGATTCAAATTGAGTAAGTTCCACCGGCATAGCTATCCTCTGGTAAACTAACATAGCTATTGAAAATGGCAATTTATAGTGAGTTTTCCCATTAAAAATTGTGATTTTCCATAGTTATGTTAGTTTACCAGAGGGTAAATCATGCTAAACATCCCAGTTTTCTGGTGTTTTTGCAAAAAAAGATCCAAATTTTCATGTTGGTCAATTTGCTGATGATCTCTTCCCTGTGCATCCCAGTTTTCCCATGATTTTTCCACATAGTTTCATCCCACCCGGGGTCTTGGAAACTACTGTCGTCGGTAGGCTACATGTTCAATCGTCATCTTCCCAACTACAGATATTAAAAAAAAAACTTGGGCATCTCCTATGGACCGAATTTTGCCGGGATACATCTACTTTTTGGGCGGAAAAAGAAGTTCTTTTCAAAGTCCCCAAGTAAACCCATGAATAAAAAGGTCCCATTGTTGCTTGTCAGATTGTTAGATCCTCACGGTTCATCACATAAAGCCCAATTTCTTATGGTAGGGGGAAATCTCATTTTCCAACCAATCGTTGATCATTGTTCATGGTCTAACCCTATTCAACCGTATCACCCACCATGCCCTATCAAAAATCACATGTGTTTTTTCATTTCTGCTAATGATGAATGAAATTCACCCATTTCTGGTGTATTTTCCAGCCTAAATCCTCGTGTTGGTGGGGAACTTTACAACCTACCATCAGTACCCATCTAAAATCATCGTCATTCCCTCAAGCAATGCGTTTCGGTGCTCTTAAGTTTTGATAATTTATACCATTCATCCAGTTCACTACCAGTCATGAGTCAGTAAGTCATCCCACTTATGGAATGATAAACCCCATTTACAATGTCATCCATGCAGTAAAATATAAGTAATGGGCAATACTATAAAGCTCTGTATCTGTTTCTAATTCCCATTTATAATCCAATTATAAGTCAGTCATAATGGAATTTAAAGCTATAAAAATACCTGGTTTCTAAGGTTTCAACCAAATTTGTTAGATAATAGTTTTCAACAAGACTTGTTGGGTGTTCTAGGGTTTACTTATAAGAGTTACCCTCTGGTAAACTAACGTAACTATGGGAAATCATCATTTTTAATGGGTAAATCCACTATAAATGACCATGTTCAATAGCTTTTTGTTTGTTTACCAGAGGGTAATTCCCAAAACTGTTTTTTAAGGCCATTTACGGATGATTCTCCACGATAATCCCTTCGCCCTTCTATTAAACACCCCCCAGAAATCATGGTAAAATCCCTCCGCCTGTGGCGGTGCTTGTCCCCGAGTTCTCCGCATCTGCTATGTCGTCGCTCGGCGCTACGGGGTCGATCAAGGCTTTACCGTCGGCCAATGTCAAGGCCTTGGCCTTAGTCCGTGTGGCGAATCCCCCCAAAAAATGGATGTTTTAATGGGAAAACCACAAGGAAAACGTGGGAAATATACGGGACATCACCGGCAAAATATGGAGGTTTTATGGGAAAAGTCATGGAACTAGGTAAAAAAAGGAGGGGGTGCATATATGGAATGGAATATCATGGGATAGATAGATAGATAGATAGATAGATACATAGATAGATACATAGATAGATAGATAGATAGATATATGGATGGATTGATGGATAGATAGATAGATATATGGATGGATGGATTGATGGATGGATGGATGGATGGATAGATTTTGGAGATTATAGGGATATCTAATGAAATATACTGGTGATATTCACGCGGATATACCTTCCGGTGTCATGTGGTGATCGCTCAGAAATCCCGAGCGAAGAAGGAGGTTTCTAGCTGGGAAAATCGTCCAACTAAGGTTTGAAAAATATGTTTGAACGGGGATCACTCACATCGAAAATGAGTTTTTGAGGAGACAACAAAACTTGGGCAGTTTTGCGGAGCCCCTAATAAAGTGGGATATTGGGCACAACTGTTCAACTATGGTGAAAAAAACATCACTTATCACTGGAACTGCACTCCACACATGTCTGGAAGGGATCTAAAGAGATATACGAGAGGTGTTGCCCGAGTTTGAAAACTAAGTTGCATTTCACTATAGGTGACTTAAGGTGTTATGCTTAGCGACATAGATATATATATATATATACATATAATGAAAGCCACATGACTCAACCCACCATGGAAGTGATAATCAATCATTGTCCCAGTGCTAAAATGGATCATTGGGATTTGCTGGGCACAAACAAAACACCTCTATATATAATTGTATACATATATATAATAGATATATATATATAATAGATATATATATATAATATATATATATATTGATATATATATATATATATAATTCGTGGATGATCCTGCAAGTATGGGTCAGTTTACCTTGTACCCCTTCTGTTCACACCAAAATAGCTGGGATTTATGAATGTTCACCACCCTCAAAATTATGGTACTATTCGCTTTTGATCCATACCCTCATTGCAAAGGATACTAACAAGCAGTGTTCAAAACCCTTGTTGGTGGTTGGTGATTGTAACTGGCAGTAAGCAACAAATGGAATGACAGAGGCCTTTGAACGCTGCTCACATAGTCATCAACATCGCACACCTCTGGTAAACGTTTACATAACTATGGAAAATCACCATCGTTAATGGGTAAATCCACTATTTCTATAGCCATTTTCAATAGCTTTTTGTTAGTTTACCAGAGGGTAACCCACCGGGCCGTTCAGCTCCGAAACAGCTTCTTCGTTCGTCCCGTTCATCCGCACGTGCAAAAAGAGTTCCAGCGTGGCAAGGGCATCGCCTGCGCCACGGTAACAGCAAAGTGGGATGTCTGGGGACCCACCAAGTGGTTGGTTCATTCGGGGGTTTCCATAGTCATGGGGGTACCCTCTGGTAATTTGTATTAATTTGTTACAGTTTGCTATTGAAGATGGTGATTTGTTATGTAAACGTTTACCAGAGGGTACCCAAAATGGATGGTTTATAATGGAACATCCTATTCAAATGGATGATTTTAACGGGGTACCCCTATGACTTAGGAAATCTCCATAAAAGGGCGGTTCAATAAATTTGATCCATACCCGCTGGCTCAAAACCCCTGGCTAATTGGATTGGTTACTCGACTGGAACAACATGTTGTTTAAATACGTTTAAATCATGAAATGCAGCTGCTTTGTCTCAGTTTCTTCCCTTGATCCACTTCTAGAATTGTGCAAAAATCCATCACACTTAGCGTGTTTTTTCAGCATTCCAAGATCCAGGATCTAGGCACTTCGGATGTCTCCAAGATGAATTGCTAGACCCTGAGTCAGGATCGATGAGTTCCTTAATCTCAAATAGTGATGTCATCTGTTAAACTGGGACACCCCATGATCCACAGCCCATGGGTCAACATCAGCTAACAGTTGTACTCTGATTAACATTGCACGTCCCAAATAGAAAAACATGTGGAGGTGGGATCCATTTTCTACTGATTTGCCTACTTATCAGACTTATCATGAAAAATTCTTGTGCAAAGCAATCAAGCAGTGGATACCCTCTGGTAATTTAACATAGCTATTGAAAATGGCCATAGAAATAGTGGATTTTCCCATTGAAAATGGTGGATCTTTCCATAGCAAACTGTTAGTTTACCAGAGGGTACTCGATGTGGTCCAAAACCAAAAAAATCACCCATTCTCAAATTTCGACGTGTTTTCTTCAAACGCCATCTCCAAAAGTCAGGTCCAACTAGTCCAACTCCCTGAAGCCACCTGATGGATCTACGAATCTACGCTTTCTGGGACGATGAAATCTTGGAAATTATGGATGAATCTGAATGGTTAAATCCCAATTAGTATAAATTATAGATGATTCATACTATTCATATAAATTGAATCATATAAATTTTTAATCAATTATTATATCCAAAATTGGAAAATAACATCATCCAATTCATCCAATCCATCATCCAATCTGGATGGTTTTAACCATCCTAGTAACCACTTAAGCAGGTCACTTCTAAATCCTCCCATTGCTAGGGGTATACCCGGCATACCCACTTAAAAATAAACACCAATTGGGGATAGTTGAGATTAAAGTTCTCCCATAATCATCCATGATAATCCCATCATTATACGGTTAATATTCTATATATATATATCCTACTATAGTTACTATATCCATCCAAAAAAATATCCCATAAATATCCCATTTTCAAAAAAAAACCATAAATATCCTCTAAATATCCTACGTATAAACATCCCACTATCCCAATGATTCTTGGCCCTCCCAACCATCCCAATCCCAATCATCGAAACCAGGACCGCGCTTCCGGCGGTATGTGCCGGGCCGAGGCGTCTCAGTCCGTGCGAGCCCAGCAGAGCATCCTCGGGATGGCTTTTTTCTGGGCTTCCCCAACGAATACATAGATTCTCTATATCACGATATTATATAGATTACATGTATATGCAGTATATATATATTATAGATTATGTTTATATATTATACTTTTTTTGATATCAATTATATTATACTATACTATACTACATTATGTTATATTACACTATAGATAGATGATAGATTATAGATGAAATAAAATTTATGTATATAGATTACATAAGAAATATGTTTATATGTTTTTTATATACATGTAATTTAGTCTATATATAAATAAGCAGTGTTCAAAACTCTCCGTCATTCAAATATATTGGTTGGTTCATAAGGATTTCCAGTTCATGGATGATGCAATCTCCCCAAAAATAGTAGCATTGTGGCTGGTAGCATAAGCCCCACGAATTGAGGGCATTTGGAGCACTAGTACACCATCAAAATGATCATTGAAGGTGGGAGATTGATGAGAAATCATCAAATTGCGTGGTAACCGATTGTCAGACAAACCCATGTCATATACAGTCTTATACAGTGTATATATATATATGTGACGGCTTTTGTTTGGTGAAGCAGTGGTCTTGGGGCGAGGCCAGGCCCTAGAAACTTAGTACGGATTTTGGAACGAGCGTGAGGAACAGCCCGTCGATGATATACTTTCGGCGGCTCAACTATATATTTCCCTATATGGATCCAGCCGTACCTTAGGAAGTATGACTGGGGTATGATTTAGGAAGCACCTTCTCAGACAGTGGCCATGGATCAATAGGCTTTGAGCAGTGGCTACTAAACCATGCTAAACCTGTGTTGCTTGATGATTGGTGTGTGGAGCCCCGAGGTTGGATTCTATCTCCAGTATTGGTCGGTCGATGACTCCGATCAAGAAGTGAAATTCGATTCGTTCACATAATCATTCATTAAAATACACATTCTCCATTCAATGGATTGGTTTAAGGGAAAATTTGAACCGGAAACCCCGATATTTAATGGTAAAAACCATGGTTTCCGGTTTAGATTTTCCCTCAATCCAATGACTGGATCCATATCATATATGGAGATGTTACTCTCCAAACTAACATGTTGCTATGGACACAAAATGACAAAGAGTTCGGTGATGTATCGAGTCAAGATGGTGATGGATGTCCATGGCAAAGTGTTAGATTACCAGAGAATATACCCAAGGCTGTATGATAGTTAATGTATGGATATAGCTGATGAACTTACAATGTTTCTATTAAAAAAAAAAAAACAGAATCAGCTAATACCTTGGGTATAAATTTTGACATTTGCTGATTTATTGCTCATCATTTTCATGGGATACTGTGTTCCCAAGTCCTGCATGAAGCCTCATGGAAATACCCTCCGCCGTGTGGAGTACAAGGCTGCTGCCCCGAACGTTATGTTTATTTATTGGTTTATAAAGCCCATGAACTATAGTCAAAACAGCTATAAACCATAGTGATCGGAGATATAAACTAACTTAGCTATCTTGGGGGCACCACCTTGTATGGAACGTCTTTGACGTGCGATGTTCGAGGTAGTCTTCCTCCACAAGACCAAACACATGGGTCGCTACGTCCCGAGCGCGGCTTCTAGAAATTCTGCGAACCCACGAACGCTTCTAAGCTCTGATCCACACAATTCTCGCTGAAACATCGTCAAGTAAACTGGTTGCTTAAGAACGGGATGCCCCTAGTAGATTATCATAATCCCCAATATACATATATATATATACATATGTATATTATTATATATAGACATATATATGTATATACAGATATATATATATATATATACGTATATGTATATATATATGTATATATACATATATATATATATATAATATACGTATATACGTATATATAATGTACGTATATACATATATATATATATATTGGGTAGTAGAATCCCCGAACTTAATCATCAGCCCTGCCAGGGCTTTAGCAGCTACTGCTCGTTTGTAAACATCGCTGTCTTTGGGGCGAACGATGGATCGTTCCAGCTGAGGAAGCCCTGAAATCAGAGGTTCAGCTGGGGCTTTCAACTGCCAGCATATGGGGATTTCCATAAATGGGGGTACCCAAAATGGATGGTGTGTAATGGAAAATCCATCTATAAATGGATGATTTGGGGGTACCACTATTTTTAGGAAACCACCACACAGCAAGGGCAAATCTAAGGAGTGGGATATTGCCGTTATTAGTACTTCTAGATACAATATAGAATCCGCTAATGCCTTGGCGTAGGAATAATTATATATATATATATATGTATATATGCATTGCTTATTCTATACATATATATAATATAATATAGTGTTGATGGTGTTTAGTTCAGATAAATAACAATCTAAGATACCCTCTGGCAATTTAACGTAGCTATTGAAAAGGGTCCAGCTAAATCGTGCGTTGATTTTCTTGTTAAACTTGTGATCTTCCATAGCAAACGTTTTGTTTACCAGAGGGTATTCTCATATATTACCTGATATTACTATTATAGTGAATATATATATATATATTATTATATATTGCTACTAGAACTAAGTACTAGAATCTATAAATATATAACCGTATTTTTACTAAAAAAAATGTTACTATCGTTAAAAATCAACCAAAAATAATTAGCCCATCATTCCATTCTTTTCTAGTTGGTTTTGTTTGCCTATGTGTTTTCTATATCATGATCACAGAGATATGACCCCTACTAGAACCTGATTACTAGAATATAATACATATATATATATAATGAGTTTTCTACCAATAATCAACCGACAATAATCAACCAACAATAACTGGTTGGTGGTTTCAACCCCTCTGAAAAGTATTAGTCAGTTGGGATGATGACATTCCCAATATATGGAAAAATAAAATTCATGTTCCAAACCACCAACCAGATATAACCAGATTACCAATAATCAACAATAATTAACCGATAAATAAATAAATATCTAAATTCCCAATATGATGGGAAAGAGCAATAATGTACAGCAGTGGCAAAAAGCTCCAATCCCGGTGGAGATGGAGAAGAGATTTCAGGAAACAGTCTGATAAACATGTTACTGGGGCTTATAAACCATCTTATAACCAATAATATACCAATAATCAACAATAATTAACAAAAATAACCATTTTTGATGGGAAAATCCATTATCAATGGCCATTTTCAATAGCTATGTTAGTTTACCAGAGGGTAATTACCTTAGTAAAACGACCATTGCTGGTCCAAGGCTCCAACGACCCCCGTGGCAAGAGATCCCGCAGCTCTTTACGTGTGGGACACAAGGTGGACAGCAACTCATCCTGGTGTGTCATGATGATGATGACTTAAGCTTCAACAAATGGGGAGTTAATATGACTTAATGGAGTTGAATGAGGTTTAATGGGAGATGAAAGGGGAATTAGCAGGATTGCATAGGAAATCATCGAACTTCTTTGTGATTCAACGTAGTTTTTTTATGTTTTTTTCACAATTGAATCATGAAACTTATAATTAATCCGCCATCTCATTGGATTTCTGTATTCGGTTGATAAGGAAACCCCTGGGCCATGGGCCAATTCATCATGCCCAATCATCCCAGGGCTATCCCTCCAAAAACATCCCGTATGTGGATCCATAGGGAAAGAATTTTCGGGAAACTTCCTCATAACATGATCTTTGACGAATGATGAAAAAATATCTTGGGGATACAACCAGTCAACTAGCTCCACCCCCATGAAGATCATGTAGTTTAGTTTGGGGTAAAGGTATTACCCTCTGGTTCTTTCAGATAGCGAAAAGTTGGACCATAGCTATGGAGGATAAAAATGATGAGAAAAACCTCTGAAAAATTCTTCCGTAGCTACGTTGAATTATCAGAGTGTATTAATACTGTACATGTTTATGAACAGCTAATTTAATTTGATGTTCACCTTGTCTATTTTTTTCGTATACACCGACAATTATAAATTATAATACGCATTGTTACAATTGTTGTCATCATTCCAAATGGATCCAAATGGTACAATAACATCAAGGTGCTGTCAATCGCACGTTTGTCTCAAAATACAAAAAGCCAAATAGTTACAAATATCCCAAACATAATTAAAACAATGAGCATTTGATTGGCTCTTTCCAGCAAACGTCCCTTTCTGAATGTAAAATATGGTCACCCATCCAAAGCTGATTTGCTCGGTGAAACCACTTCTGGGAGTGGCGAAAAAATAATGTAAAATATGTTAACCCACAAGGGATGAATGTCAGTCTGGTATGTTATTGTAAAAGTAGTCATCTATGGAATGATATTATACTGGTTGGTGGTTTCAACCTACCCCTCTGAAAAATGATGGAGTGAGTTCGTCACTTGGGATTATTCCCAACTGTTTCTGGAAAGTCATACTCCATTCATGTTCCCCACCAACCGATGTTAAGACTTACCAAATTTAACGAATTTCGATTCATTGAATTCCTTACCCCAGTTTTGACATGGGATGGCCCCTCATGACACAGAAACCCTCTTTTGTAAACTAACATTGTTAATATAGAAAGCCGTGGCCCCTTGATATTTTCTAAACGCTAAAAACGTTTATCAACGTTGGACATGTTCCATAGTATTTGCTGTGATTCACAGTTAACTCCACATGGGGTTACCTAACTTGGTGGAACCAACGCTAAACGCGAAAAAAACATTGGGAGAGGCCTCCGCCGTCGAATGTAACGCTTAGATCCTCATGTTTTCGACAAATCTCCATGTTCTTCTTGATCCAACGCTGGTTTTGTGGGTCAAGTTAGCCTGCCTGGTAGTTTGCACCATAGGGTCTTTTGTTCGTAAATGGATGTTCATCCCTTCAAATATGGCATAGGTTTTGATTCATCCCCACTTCCCCGTCTTTCTGGATAATAACTCGAATTCCTCAACCATATCCGGAAGGCCATTTAAGGGAGTAACGTTACCCCAAAAACTAAGCATCAACTTTAAGCTGCAGTTACTTTGAAAAATGATCCATCTTTGATCAAACCCTGGAAAACGTCAAGTGACAAAGGCATTGATGTCGTACGGCATCGGGTTGCCTGTCACCTGTGAGTCCGAATGGCCAATCTTAGATGACCTGCCAGTTTTTGCCTTGAGCTGGTTTGAAATGTATACAAATAATATATTAGTGTAATACAACAAATATCTAGGTATGTATATATACATAATAATAATAAGAAGAATAATAATAATAATCATCATCATCATCATATGTATATATATATATATATATTTATCACTATATTACAAATAAATATATATATACCGTATGCCATTTATGGATCCCCGAAGTTTACCCAGTCTCAGTATCATCCCAATGTGGGAGCTGTTCAACATACGCGGCCTGGTAAACGTTTAGAGTTTGCTATTGAAAATTGCTATGGTTGATTTATATAGCCATTAAAAAGGTTGATTTTCCAGTTCGTTATGTAAACGTTTACCAGAGGGTATTTTTGGGGTTGAAGCCATTTATAGTGGATTTACCCATTAAAAAGGTTGATTTTCCAGTTCGTTATGTAAACGTTTACCAGAGGGTATTTTTGGGGTTGAAGCCATTTATAGTGGATTTACCCATTAAAAAGGTTGATTTTCCAGTTCGCTATGTAAACGGTTACCAGAGGGTATTTTTGGGGTTGAAGCCATTTATAGTGGATTTACCCATTAAAAAGGTTGATTTTCCAGTTCGTTATGTAAACGTTTACCACTCTGGTAATCTGTTGATGGTCACAGAACGCTAGTTGAAGCCCACTAAAAGGTGATCGTCACAGAGGAAAACCCCATGTCCAATCCCGTTGACAGCCGTTGCACTTACCCTCTGGTAATTTAACATAGCTATTGAAAATGGATGAAAATGGCCCAGTCGAAATAGTTGATGTTCATTGATTTTCCCATGGAAAAACGCCATGGTGGATCTTTCCAGTTCCTTGTGTCAACGTTGACCAGGCCGGGTAATTTAAGTTCCTGTGTTTCCAGTGGATCAGTTTCGATCTACCGCCGGCAATCTGCCGATCTGCGGATCCAAGGGATCCAAGGCACCAGCTTCAGGAGGTAGCCCCAATCATACCAGCCCGAGAAGGTGACCCACTCAGGGCTGTTGCGATGCATCCCCACCAGAGGCGACCGAGACAACCTGGACGGAGAACGGAGAGCTTCACCCAAGGGCCGGCGAGGGGTTCGGAGGACCGGAACCCCAAAAAAACAACGGGAAAAACAACGGAGATCCAAGGTATGTAAGCCTGGTGTGTATACCTTGGTGCTGTGATTTTCGAAATCTAAGGGAATTTCACCATGAGTTGGGATGTAACAATTTGAGCCCTGTAACTATGGTGAAATCCATCCGCTTGTATGAACTGAATCCCGACCTTTGGTTCTGATGAAGAAGCTCTTAGGTTTTCCTATCTGGGCAAATGCTTATGGGGAACTCATAAGTCACCTGAAATAAGATCAATAAGTCCATTTTGGACTAGCTACATTTACCATCTGGTTATTTAACATAGCCATGGAAAATCACCATTTTTAATAGGTAAACCATCTATAAATGGGCCATTTTCCATGGCTATGTTAAATAACCAGAGGGTATAATTCCCAGCATTTCCAGTGACATCCGCCAGTGGCAATCATTGGAACGTCCCAAGTCCGCCGCGAAACTTCCAGGCCAGGGTGGATGGCTCGATGCCCTCCACGGCATGTCTGGGGAAATCGACACCGGCGGCTTGGAGGAACCTCACGCTGTCCTGGAGGAATTTGTTGAAGCTATGAAATTGAAATATAAATGGGGGCTTAATAGTAATTTTTGGGATGTAGTGGAGATAAATTGCATTTGATTGGCTTTTTTATGTTAGTTTTTGGATTTAATGGGAAATAGAACCTAGTTGAGGTGATTTTAGTGTGAAATCCCTTATAAATGAAGGTTGTAATGGATTGTCCAAAGCACATACAGGGGTTGGAACATGTCCTATTTTTCCACATCACCTAACTATTGGGGGATCTAATCTCTGACAGATACCTCTGAAAATGCAGCAAACCCCCAGAACGGGCATTTATCAATCTCTGATGTGTGACGGGCTATCTATGTGTGTGTATATATATATTGGATATGAAGAGAATATCATCTTCTTTTTTTTGATGCTAGGATCATGTATACATATATATATATGTATGTATATGTATATATATATATCCCATTTATCCCCCTTCCCTGTTCATATTAAACTGAAGATCTTACCCGTCAGAAAATGGGGATTTTTTATGGGGTTTAATGATGTTTAATAGGGTATCAATGGTGATTTAATAGGGTATCAATGGTGAAAAAATATTCTCGTGTAAATTTAATGGGATATTGGAGGGGATATAAGTTTGGAACTGGCCACTTCTAGTTAACCCCTTCCAGGCCTTTTACACCCCGCAGAAACCATGGTGGATGTAGGGGATGAAATCACATATTTGGAACCATAGAATGGAGTTGTTTTTTGTTTTGGGGGGATGGGATGATTACGTATGGGAAATCACTGATAAATGGAAGTTTTAATCGGAAAATTATCTATAAATGTGCCCCCAAAAACGGATGTATTGGTAATATTACAGTAAGAGGGCTCTAAGATCTGAAGCTTATGGATGAGGTTCTGTAATCAAGTTTTAAGAATTCCGCAGTAATTCCAGCAAAAAAAACAAAGTGAAATTCAAACAACAACGGGGATTTCCAATCAACTTATACTGTTGGATACGATTAGATTTATCTCATGCTATATCCCAACAATCCAAACTGGGATTCTTGCTAGGTCAGATGTAGCAGGTTCTCAGCCAGGTCTGCCAGGTATTCAAAATTCCCTTCAGACCGTCCAAGAGGGGACGCCCAAAAATAGCCAAAGCTTCCACAACTTCACGTCTTGACCTTTCCCGCAGACTGGTCTATGTAGCTTTTCATTGCTGTAAGGCGTAAGAGCCACTCTGAAGACTAGCATAGACTAAGTAGATACGAGTGCCGCGGTTTGGTATGGATGTATAGTTGAACATAGGAATAAGCACTTGATTTGATATGCCATTCCACATGGTACCCCTACATAGCACATATATGATCCAGGATGGTTTGCAATACCAATGAACCCTTCGTGTCAATGCGTTGTGATGTACAAATCATACCAAGAGGCAAGTCATTTAGAATTTCAATGTACCCTCTGGTAAATTAACAGTTTGCTATGAAAAATGACTCATTTATAGTTGATTTACCTATGAAAAATGGGGATTTTCCATAGCTACGTTAATTCAATCAAGTGTTTATTTCGCCACTTCCATCTGGCACACTGAGACGACAAAGTGCTGAGACAGCTTAGGGCTTTCACCCAGTAGCATTCCCATTTTGCTGCTATTCCCATCTCTATCAGCAATTCTATTCTATTGGCTTCAAAACCAGCGATTGGTGTATCGCACTGCAAATATCTGGGTGACCAAATATAAACCAATCTATCTGGGTAAATTATAATATTTCACTAACCTGAAATAAGGCCATTTGGGGATGATTTCCCTTACTAACCATGATTCAAGTGAGGTCACAGTGAGGTCGTTATAATTTACCCAGATCTATATCATTCACCAACAATCTCAACTCGCTTGCAGTGAGATTTTCCCACACCATGTCTTGGGAGGCTGATCTTGTTCAACGTACTGCTCAGTCAGCATTGTCCATGTTGTCCCATAAATTCTGTCACTTTAAGCAACCCATCATTTTCAGACACCCCCATATCTCAAGATTAATCAAAAGGTTATTCGTAAGTGACTCACTTAATCAATTACCTTTCATCCAAGTCCTCACTTGTACTTGTATCATATATCTGTATTGACTGATAATTGACTGATAACTGACAACTGACTCCCACTTATACCCATGTCCCAATCTATATTTACAATCTGATTCATTGATTCATCATCCTATCTCCCTAATCAATATTCAATATCCCACTAGAAATTCCTGGGGAAATGTATTGGAATTATTCATTTCGATCGGAGGCACATTATTGAAACTACAGTTGGTCAGTTCTAACCATGATATGCCCATGAATACCCCATTCAATCACCATTTGGAAATCCATCATTTTCCCATCAAATCAATTGAAAAATCCACTGTTCGAATATCCCTGAAAAAAAAAAACGCATTCAAATCCATGAAATCCAATGTTCGATAAACTAATGTTGGGTATACCATTCTATTCCCATGGAATTTCCCTGATTTCATCCTTTGTTGATGGTTGAAACGCCCATCCCGAATCCCCGTCCTCAGAGTAGAGACTTGTGGCTAAGTTGAAGGAAAGATTGAAGGTCCAGGCGCCCAACGGGGCTCCGTCGGAATCAGCCACTGCTAAACCTAGATCATCTTGGATATGCGGGCCCCACTTAGTGCTGTATAATCCATAGACAAGCCATATCATCCCATATATAGTGTGTATATATATATGTAATAGGGTATATTACATATGTAACTAGAGGTATAACTCATTACGAAGTGGAATGCACCACCGATTGGGGATACGCATGAAAGTTGATTCGAAAAAATATTGCTCTGGTGACCTAGTGTATATGGTTCATATGGTTCATATGGTTCATATGGTTCATGATGCTTCATAAATATGCCCAATAAATCAGGTCGACAACCCCCCATACAACTAACAAGGGTCATACAAGGGTTTCTATGGTACTATGGTCGATTCTTCGGATTCATCGTGATGGTCATGATGGTCAATGTCCCGAAGCAATGGATGACACGTAGTTACCCAGTTTTAGAAGACCAGCATTTACACCCGGAACATTTGGGGAGTGTTCATATATATATATATATATATATCGCGTATCTAAGAGTTATTGAAAAGCATCCTTCCCAAATTTCAATGGTGGATTTTCGAACAACATGCAACACCTTTCTGGGAGCTTGGCTTGGTTTTTAACTCCCCCCGATGGCTTCTTAATGGGTACTTATTGGGTATGCTTTATGGCGTTGGGATTACCACATGATATTACCAATCGAACAGTGGTTACTTTGTGTGTAGACGGTTTTCCGGTTTTCGCCAAAACTGCAAATAGCACTAGGCTTGAATCACTCTGTTATAACATGTTATAACCAATGATGGTGCGGCCAACTTACACCTGAAACAAACAGTGCTGTCATGCGCAGGATGTGCTGGGCTAGCATTGGAGATCCTGAAGCATTGCCAGAGTAAGGCTGTTCTGTCATTGGAGTCATGATGTCATGCGATGTATATCTATGTATGTATATATAGTTACTGTGTGTATATATAGTATACATACTGTAAATATATATATTACTGTAAAAATACTGTGCATATATATATATAGTATACTGTACATGTATGCACATGTACAAACCGCACAGTGGGATGATTCCTCCAATGCCAAAATCCTCTCCAACAAACGCATCAAACGGGGATGGCCATCCGGATCCATCCGGGGCCGGTCCAAGGAACCAAATTGGATGGGCCACAGATAGTCCACATTTTCGCGCAAAGCAGTGTAACCTGACCATCAACTCAGGACTACCCTCTGGTAATTTAACGTAACTATGGAAAATCACCATGTTTAATGGGTAAATCCACTATAAATGGCCATTTTCAATAGCTATGTTAAATTACCAGAGGGTAAAGGCGAATGGTGGTGTTCACCCAAATTGTCGGTTGAGTGAACCAACCATAACCAAACATAACCAGCGGTTTCAGCAGGGGCTGAAATGTTGCTCGCCTCGTTAAGGGGATGAAATCAACTCTAACAGCCACAAGCTCTTGGTTGGTTGGGATTAGTCATATCTAGTCATATCCATCTTCCAAAAAATCTGCATAGGAGATCTTCGATGACTCTCTTGGTTGCCTCCACGCGACAAATGGAGAACCAGATCCAAGTGATCCCAAGACCAACTCACAATGACAAAGTGGAAACTTCTCGAAAGAATTGGCCAACTCCAAGCATCTTCCAAAACCTCTCAACCCCTCAAGCCACGTAGTGATTATAGTTGTCAGTGCTTTTTGAAGCATGTTCCAAATTTGATTCATCATGCATTGAAAAAATCACATCAAACATGGTCGAACTCCCACAACTTTCGGAAACTCTGAATTTCGTCGCAGATCAGGTCTTAAAGTATTCCCATCTCCCAGCATATCTTCCATGGTTAAGGCGCTTAAGGTATGTCTTCCCCCCATGTTTCCTGCAAAAGCCCAAGGAACGGGCCGATCTGGGCGCAAAGGGATGATCTTCGAGCAGAAAGCCCGGAAACTCCGTATCTAACGCCTGAGGAAAGGCTGGATGTCCGTTGGTCCTCCAAAATCTGTGAAAACGTGGTGTTTTCACCCAATGTTTCATCAACTATCCCCAGTTCTATCCCCAATCTCACCAGTTCTGTGGGTATATATCAACATTTATAAACCCTCCCGAAAATGGTAGGTATATAATTCGATATACTTCGGATTAATTGGGTGTTCCACATTTTCGTTAGATCGATACATATACAGTTAGGTCGTTACTGGGAGGTACCAGTACTTGATGATGGCTCAGAAGTTGCTACGATCCTTCCTCCCGATATTGAAATATCACCCTTTCAAACCCTAGCTCGGTAATGTTTAGTATTGGATCTATTCATTTTGGGGTCCATATGGGGGGTAATTATCGAACATTCGGGGGGTGGGATCAGTTAATTCCAATGCTTTTGGAGCTGAATCAAATTGACCTAAGGCGGAGCCCCAGAAACTGGTTAAACAAATATCAGAAACCCCTACTGAAAGGCCCCCCCAGTTCTGAGCCGGTTTGTAAACCCATACACCCCGAGATATGTACAGAATAAATCCTAACTAGCCAAGTTGTAAAGCAACTTACATCAGCTTACCCATCTAGGGGGCCTCTTCCTGTACTGATTGGTCATGGTGCGCAACGCGCCGGGCCAAGTCCAGAAATCAAGAGGAACTCGACCAGGTACGCTTGGTGGTGGTTGAGCAAACCTCTGAATATCTATGGTCTATATATATAATATAATATATATATGATTAATTATATATGTGTGTCATTAGGGATCTCCTCATCCCATTTGTTGGGGTGGAATATAGAACGAATTGTCTGTTTTTCCTTGCATTGTCTGATTTCCTGAACTCAAATAATCCATCCTGTATTTTAGACTTCTTGACATGTGGATGGGGATCGGAATAGTGATTGCGAATCAAAATATGGATGCTCTTCTGCAAACATGTTGAACATTGGAATTTCCCATGGTTCAGGGTTGCTACCAACACCCTAAGTAGGAAGAAAAATGCTATACTAAGAAGTATAAAAATATCTGGTTGGTGGTTTCAACCCTACCCCTCTGAAAAAATATGAGTCAGTTGGGATTTTATGACATTCCCAATTAATATGGAAAGTCATTCAAAATTCCATGGTTCCAGTCACCACCAAGCAGAAATCCATCAAGTGTTCCCCCGCGGCCATCAAGTTGCCCGCACCAGTGGATGATATAAATGGACCATCAGTGGCTGATTTCATCCCATTCAAAGGACACAAATCAATCATTCCTTGGTAAAACATATAGTTACCCTCTGGTTATGACTAACATAGCCATGGAAAATCACCATGTTTAATAGGTAAACCATCTATTTCTATGGGCCATTTTTCCATGGCTATGTTAAATAACCAGAGGGTAAATCATGTTAAATCCCCATGTTTGGTTTCTAAAGAGCCATCTTTGACCATTCCGATGGCTCAAGAATTTTGCCTTCTCATCGTTTTCCCTCGTGGATAAAGTCATGAAACCTGTAGACGTCCCCCATTGTTTCTGGCCTATTTGAGTGTCATCATGTTTCCTATTCATTATTTTTGGATTACGTATGGTCAAATCCATTGAAATCCCTGGTTCTTATTCATTATTTTTGGGTCACATATGGTCAAATCATGTCAAATCCATTGAAATCCCCATTTGTGCAGGTTTTTTTTTCCACCATGTTGAAACGTGCCGAAACGTGCGCCGGGTGACCACCATGACGGGTCGTTCTGGATGGGCTTTCTCGGACAAGATGGACATAAACGCCTGGATTTAGATAGTCATCTTAGTTCATAAAAGTATAGTTCATAAAAATGATGAACTATTGATGGTGGTTAAATCATTTAGATAGTCATCTATATGTTCGGGATTTCAACATCAAAGTATAGGGATTTTAGATGATTTAAGTATGATTTAACCATCAAAATGGTGCTTTAAGATGGTTTGAGCATCAAACATATGGATGTGAATCTAATTTAATCTAGATATGGCATGTTGAGAGGGTGAAATAGTGATTCGCCAATCAGATAAGATAACGTTAGGTACAACCTGATTGGACTAGATTTGATTTGTTTGATTTAGACTAGATTAGGTTTATATTTGATTAGATTTGGATTAGATTAGATTTAGATAAGATAAGATTCGAATAGATTGGATACTTATATAAATAGACATGCTCAACATGGACATCAAGACTTCCACAATGTCTTGTGATTTTTCGCCCCTTTTCTCCAGAATCAGAAAGACGATTCTAGCAGCATGGTTTGCTGGAAAAGCCACTATTTACTGGTTGGTGGTTTTAACCATCTTGAAGAATATGAAAGTCAATGGGAAGGATTATGGAAAATAAAAAATGTTTAAAACCACCAACCAGTTTAGTTTGATTCTCCCGGCTGATCATCCCGAAGGCTGCGGGAAAACTCCCCATTTCGTTGCTCGGGAATTGTGTATTGAAACCTCCCATGGCGGAATTTCCAGCGATGGAACATGATGGAACTGATGACTCCGTGCCCTTTTGTGAAGTGAAGTCACCAAAGGACCATCCAAATCCTAGGATCTCTTCTTGGGATTCTAGGAAGTGATCCTTTAGAATGCCAGGTCACTGAAATTCTGAACTTTATTCGAAAGCCAGAAATGCTCCCAAAATTTCTCGGAAAAGGATTCCAGGATGCTCGAGGCATCTCGATCTATAAGTGGTAAAAATACTTGTCCCCCATGAATTGGGGGTCAATCGTGGTCACTCCCCAATTTTCACAGACACCCAAATAGCTTCTTTAGGTGGTTCCCCGCAGTTAGAAGTTGGCTTATAACTACCCCATCCCCCTCATCCTGATACTACATCCTTAAATGGCCCCAAACATGTGTAAATCACCCACTGAACCATGGTTTTTGGGGGGGTGTTTAATATTAGGGGGATGGGATTATTAAATCCGATATATCTACCATAAAGCCTAGTTAGTCAACTTGATTCGACCAACTTAGCTAATGAACTGGGGCGGTATAGACATATACAGTGATATACACATAGGCTAAATTTCGGCTAAATTGGCTAAATCCAAACAAATGGTTCTCCCATTCTCATGTGTTTCACCATTTTTGATGGTCAACTCCCCAATCATTGGGGTTGTTTGAACATGTTTGAACGTATGGTTCCCAAAAAGCCACTGGTTGATCATCATGTTCCTCACAAAAGTGGCAGTGTCATCTTCGTTTCTGATGCTTACCCTCTGGTAAACTAACATAGCTATGGAAAAACACATTTTTTAATGGGTAAATCAACTATTTCTATGGGTCATGTTCAATAGCTATCTATGTATGTTTACCAGGCCGGGTGTATCTTTTTTATCATCACCCACCAGCTCTCCCCGGGCCACCTCCCACTCATATTGAAAGTTCCAGGACCAGACATCGTGCAGCAGACAATGTCCACCACTCTGAGGCCATCCTGCCAAACCTCCCGCCAGACCTGAGGGATAGACAGAATGATCCAAGAACAAGATGGTTACTAGGAGAATATAATTAATTAATGATATGGTTTAGTAATATATAAATCATTGGGTCCAATATACATTGATCGTCATATATGATTATATATATATATGGTTCGGGTAGGATTTTAGTTCGATGGGTTTTACAATATGTTTCGGTCTAACTCGAGTTTATGATAAATATAAAATCGTAGGCCAACGAACAGTTATGGGGCACCACCTGGTGAAGGTTTTCTTCGACAAATGCTTGCTTCGGTGCGGAGCCTTTCACACGTTTGCAGGACGTTTTATCCATCAGGGAACATGATGAACCTGATCTGCATAAGAATGTGCACATAATATGTATATATAAATATATATATAATACATGTCAATGTGTGATTCCAAAGTCATGGGGGTACCCCCAAATCATCCAGTCGTCAGACCAGGGTTCTTCGTATAGGTTAACCGATGGTGACGACCCGGGATCCCCATGGAGCCATGGACCAAGGCACTCAAAGTTGGTTTCTTTGTGGTCACAGCTTGACCTGCAAATTTCACCGAGAAACACCGCCCGTTTTAGCCAAAAAACACATATATACCAGCTTTTGAATGGTGATTTCATGGTGATTCATTGGTCATTTAATGGTCATTTAATGGGATTGAATGGGATTTTACCAGTTATAAATGGCTATTTTTATGGGGCTATCATTCCATAAATGGGCTTGTAACTGACTTAAAACTGGTAAAGGGCCATCACCGTTCCAGGTTGGAGGCTTCAAGTTGGAAAAGGGGCATAACATGACCATCTCCAGATCGAAAAAAAAAACGAACAAATCAGATTTTTCAATGGGGCAAAGCCTGGTTCCAGCCCGTTTTGGGGCGAGGCAAGTTCTGCGCGGTTCCCTCGATAGGTTTTGGACCAAGCGGAGATCTGCATGAGTCATCTCACGGGGATGTTGTATGATGTGTCTAAAATCCTTCAACGACACCGTGGATAAAACATGATAAAACCATTGATTTGGGTGTTGCCCCTGATTCAATGAATTTCAATGATGTCGATCTGGGCAAATTATAATTCACAGACCGAATTGCAGCGAAGCGAATCCATCTTGAGATGATTCCCCTTGCTAACCATCATTTAGAGGCCAGTTAGATTCCGGAATAATTTGCCTAGACAACGTCCCTGAAATTTCAGATTAACACGGCCATTCGGGCAAAATGATGATAATCCTTTGGGCATTGGGGATAGCCCATCTGTAAATTTCCATTTCGGTCAAACATGGTCAACCGGTTAAACCTCAAATTGTCATCCCAAGCTACAGATTCACACAAAACCCTTCTATATATATACAATATATATATATATACAATATAATATATATATATATACAATATATATATATACAATATGTATATACAATATATATATACAATATATATGATATGATATGATATGATATGATATGATATACTATAATATATACAAAAACCCTCTTAGATGCTGGACGATTTTTTCGCCTCTAAACTGCGGAGATGGAATTTGCGAGATCGCGGGTGCCACGATCCTAGGCGCCGGCGGCCGAGTGTTACAATGCGTGGCGTTTTGTGTCACCCAAGAGGATGGCATCAGGGAATCCCAACAAAGAAATGGCCAGTTGAAAAAAAAAAAGTCATGGAAAGGCAGGTGTCCACTTTGTCCACTTTGTCCACTTTCCACACAAAGGTCAGATGATTTTAGTACTGGGGGTGGTCCAATTTTCGAGGGGGTTCTTTTCCAAGATGGGTATAGTTCATAACTACAACTGTGCACCCGCTTCTAGATGGGATAAAGCTACTTGGCGGGTCACCCCACTTAGCAAATAGTTCGTAATGTACCCTCTGGATATTTGACATAGCTATGTAAAATGGCCCATTTTATAGACGATTTATGATGATTTACCTATTAAAAATGGTGATTTCCTATAGCTACGTTAAATAACCACGGGGTAAGTCATAATCAAGCCAGTCATCAGGGACTTGGCTGGTATCAATTCTGATCAATGGGATGCTTCTAGAGCTAGTCCCATGGTAGATCGGGACTAAGGCTGGGCTGTTAAGAGCTGAAGCAGCAGCCGTTTCGACAGGTTTTTTTGGGCATAAGCTGCTTGAATGGGTTTAGAACTCCCAAACAAGACTTGCCGGTTTTGCCAGCAAAGTTGAGGATCGTCCGAGCATTCCAAACCCACCTCTTGAGCAGCGTTCAAAGCCCTCTGTCATTCCATTTCACCGGAAATCACCTTTTTTTTTCGGTAAATCATCATTTTTATCATCTATAAATGGGCCATTTTCCATAGCTAACTGGCTTGATTATGACTCACCCTGTGGTTAACGTAGCTATGGGCTGGTTAAGAACAGAATCCCCGAGACTTTGCCAGGGGCGCTGCCACCTCAAATACAGGGGTTGGTACCCTCTGGTGAACTAACATAGCTATTGAAAATGGCCATTTATAGGAAAACCATATGGAAAAACCATAGGAAAATGGTGGTTTAATGGGATTTAATGGTGATTTAATAGATCTACCCTCTGGTAAACATACAAAAAGCTATTGAAAATGGCCATAGACATAGTGAGTTTTCCCATTAAAAGTGGTGATTTTCCATTGCTATGTTAGTTCACCAGAGGGTAAATGTCTTTATTAAACACCACCCAACTATTGGCAATATACTCGCCAACAGATCAAAACGAAAGTGATGTTCAAAGTCGCCAAAACGGAACATCTATCAACCATTTTTTTAATGGATATTGGGATATACTAGGATTATATATCCCATGAATCCCTTCCCATTTCATATTCAACAGGAGGAAATTTGCAATCAACACATGGGATTTCGTGGAATTTAGTGAGGTTTAATGGTATATTAATGAAATTTGAAGGAAATAAACCAACAAAAATTAGGATGCTACCCTCCAGTCAACTAATATAGATTAATATAGTCATCCTGGAGTAGATAGAATGTGACAAGTGCAATAACGTTCCCATGTTAGTGATGATTGATTGAATACATTCATATACCCCATTTATATATCCCAAGAATTGGGAAACCCCAAGTCCCCATAGGGTTTCAATGCAAAAAAAACTTACTATATAATTTGTATGATTTGTTGGTACCCCTATGACTTAGGAAACCTCCATCTATTTATAGACCCCATTTATCTGGGTAAATTATACTCTGGTTGGTGGTTTCAACCCCTCTGAAAAATATGAAAGTCACTTAGGATCATGACTCCCAACTGAATGGAAAAATAAAATTCATGTGCCAAACCACCAACCAGGACTAATTCACTAACCTGAAACTTTTAAGGTCACGTTGGGATCACTCACCCAACATGAATCATCATCTATGGTGCATTTGCTAGTTTCCTAGGTCATGGAGGTAACTCAAAAAATCAGCAATTCTTCTTTGGGATTTTCCACTATAAACCATCCATAACTTGGGGATTCCCCATGACTTAGGAAACCCCCATATTTTTGGAGATATCATATTTCACTAACCTACCAAACGTTCGGCCATTTGGGGATGATTCCCCTAAAATAAACCATGATTTCCAGGGTTCGGGAGAACAGGTTTCGGTCGTGATCAAATTTACCCGGATATATGGGATATTGATTCCTACATGGGAAAATATAACCATTAATGGATATATATATATATA
>Ga0126342_10000513_pt1 | contig 43050 bp, 29 predicted proteins | sample Cyp1metagenome_FD_92528 | JGI IMG/M metagenome (GOLD analysis project Ga0126342, IMG submission 92528) | Coral microbial communities from Lord Howe Island, Old Settlement Bay, Australia - Cyphastrea 1 metagenome | ecosystem: Host-associated > Invertebrates > Cnidaria > Coral ...
AGCTCTCAAGACTAATTGGCAAGCTCACTCCTTCCAGCCTCTGGTTGAATTCATCGCCAAATGTTAAGCTCTTCAGATGAATGGGTAGGCTCACTCCTTCCAGCGCCTGGTTGAAATGATGGCAAATCGAAATTTGTTCAAGACTTCTGGGAAGATATTGCAAATACGCACTGGAGCAGGCACCTTTTGTTGCTTCTATCCTCGCAACTCCTTCCAGTGCGAGCTCTCCCTCAGAGACTGGGAATCCATTGACAACGCGCCAAGCTGCATACACATCTGTTGGAACAAAAGTGCAAGAGATCGTTGCAGTCTTACCTACAATCCCTTGCTCTTGCAACCTTTGGTGGAGCAACAGCGGTGCATTCTGGTGATAAAGTGTGAATCTTCTCCCTTTCTTTGAAGGAAGTCGCTGCAAGACCATGTGCCGCAGCTCACAACCCAGAGCGGACCTACTCAGGGTGAATTTGCATCCTTCACCATTGAGGCATTGCACCTGAATCTCAACCGCTTCAAAGCCACTGGCTGGCCCCACATAGCCGCCCTCACAGCCGGGCATCAGGTGACAAAGTCCAATGGCAGTGAGAGATGGGTGAATGAATGCTACTCCAAAGCAGTATTCCGTTCTCAAAGATAAACCAACAACAGGTGGACTTGGAGGCACTCACGCATTTTTTTTGAGAAAACGGTTGGTTCAAGACTTCTTCAACAAACAAATACATACAAATACAAATACAAACAATCCCTACTGATAATATTACAACTACTAGCTCATGTGACATGGTCATCATCAGCATTACAACTACAACCAATTCGAGCACATGTTCACAGAGAAAGTGTGACCCGTTTTTCTGCTTGGATGGTGGTTATTTGGTCCTTGCATGCCACCAGATCTGTCCAAAACTCTATCAGACTTGTCCATGACGTAGTATAATATATCAGTGGGTTGTTCATTTCCTGACTATCTTGGCAATTCTGAGATCCTCTTTTCCATCCCATTTGAGCCAGTGTCAGTGTTGCTTTTTTCTACACAGGTGATTGTCCAGATGGTTGGATCTCAAATCCAAGGATCGATTCTGTCGCGCGAATGCGATGGTGATATATATCCAACCAACAATGAATCAACTCATGAAACAATGATCCACTTTGAAGTAGCAAATTCGAGTGCAGTAAATTGCCAAAGTTGGACACACAGACACACATGCACTTTGAGTTTGGATTCCTTGCTGCATGACATCCACAGACCCCAGCTTCACCCAAATCCAACATCCACAACATTTCCTATCTGCGCCTGTGGCCCATCATCAAACAAGGATGGGGCACTTTTGCCTTTGCCCTGGCGGGATATTCATGGACAGAAACTTGAGGCACTTCCCAACCAGGTAGGTGTCTTGCGCCTCAAGACTCGCGTACGCTCCAAAAAGATATCCAAATACATGTTTGACCAAGTCCACAGGGTACGTGGCCAACATCAGCTGTGGATGGTGGCTCATACATATGCTTTGGGTGTTGATTGTGCGCCATACCGATCCAAGCAAAGGGGTACATAGGTTCAAACGGGTCACAGGTTTTGACTTCGACAAAAGAGCTGATGTGCTAAGGAACTGTTGGTGCAGCATGGTGCAGTTCGCTGGCGGTGGGCGGCACAGAATCAACCTTAGATAGCTAGAAAAGCCATGAAAGCACTTTGGCAAAACTGGAAAGGCTTGGAGGACAACTTAGCCACTTAATTGATCGACTTACAACAAACGTCCCAAGATTGGATATAGATGATATAGTGAACACATTGTCATTCTAATCATTCTAATTCATCCAGATGATTTCCCCAATAAAAACCTCCCATTTTCCAAGAGATAAATTCCCGCACCTTCGTGGCTGGCGCCGTCTTGGCCGTAGGAGCCTGGCTGATGCTGAAGCAATGGGCTGAGCAAAGACTTGAGATTATTTTTTCGGGAAACATAATCAGGTTGGTATTAAGTCGCCTTTCTGAAACGGGAAACCATGTGTTTCTAGCAGCAACGATTTGGTTTTCCAGGTTCAGTTTGTCCCTTCAATTCTGGGACTTAAACGGCTTTTAGTGAAGCCTGCGAGAACATGTTTCAATAAGTGCATCCAAAATGTTTCGCCATGTTTTCTAATAATATCATCAATTAATATAATATAATATGATATATATATAATTTGATATATATATATAGATAGATACATAGATCATATAGTCACTGTGTGCACACTTTGCCATGGTTCAACCGGATGACCATCCCATGCTCCGCCGGCTCCGCCTTGGCCGCCTTGGCCTTCGGCAGAGGCTCGTCATCAAATAAGGATCCCATCTTCGCTGGGGATGCCTGCCGCGAAATGGGTGAACATCATGCGACGCTGAGATACCCTGAATGGAAGCAGATCATTAGTCCAAATGGTGAAATGGGGAGTTTAAAAAAAAAAAAAACAACTCTAGGCATTGCATGATCTGAAAACGGGTAAGGATGTAAAAGCGTGGATCTCTCCCTTGTGGCAATAATTTACCTGTACTTGGGTTGAAGCAGCCCTGAGTTCGGAAAGACATGGCACCCCATTGTACCCCATTTTTTCCCCAACAGAAAGTGGGGAACATCCATCATTGTCTGGCAGATCCATATCATCACATTGAAATTAATTACATATGATTCAAAACTTAGTAGTTATATGAGTTACTGTAGACCTCCATTTATCAGTTCGACCACCATATTTCATATTCATACATACATATGTATATATATATATGGCAGAAACCATATATATATACATACTAGACATATATCAATCAGGTCCATCCATACATATTATATATATATATATATATCATACACATATTAGTTCTACAATTCACACACATATATATATATATACACAATATATATATGCCATATATATATAATAAATAAATATATGTATGTATGTATGTATGTATGTATGTATGTATGTATGTATACCATATATATATAATAATTATATATATACCATATATATCAGTCTTAGACATTTATGTAGATCAAATCTATTCATCTTCCCATGCAGCTTGCAGCCCAGCCTGCGCTAGCGGAGCCTTGGCCGAACTGGGGAGGGGTCCGAAGAAAAATATGGGAAATTCATGGGAACTTTTTGGATTTTAGAGTGAAAATAATGGAAATCAAGAGATTTTAACAGGGATTGAATGGGATGTAAGGGGGATTTAATGGGATTGAATAGGGAAATAGTGGTTCGTAATGGTGAACCGTTGATGATAATGGAGACTTAATGGGATATTTAATGGGACACTCCGTTGTCAAACGTGGCTGGCTGGGAAATACCCAAACTAAATGGACATGGTAATAATGGGACATCACCTTATGAATGAGGTATTTTCTATTGCCATGTTTGATTAGCATAGGGTGGAAGCTTTCAACCCCAAACTGGTCCGGAAGACATCTAGGTCTAGATTCAGTGAAAAATAATCTCTACTGTCTTGATGGTGTGCTTTTCGAGCATGTTCAAAGCCTAGGCCCTAGTATTTGTCTTTCTTGCACGTCACTATTATATCTTGTATTCCTTGGGAACTAATCAGAACATATCAGAACTATATTATGATAAATTCAATCATCAACCGTCCCCATTTTTTGCCATTTTTTCTCCGGTTTTCCCCAGTATATGCATGGGTCTCATCGACGGGACAACAGCCAAGCTGCAGGTGCATCGTCATCGAACAAGGAAGATCCGGTCTTGGCTGGCGATGCAGCAGCCTTTCGTCATTTCAATGGCGTTGTCCATGGACTGAACTGGCTTTACATACCCATAGGATCCATGTATGCTATATATAGTAGCATATATACCATACATGGATCCTATGGGATATAAATCATATTTTACATGGCTGTCCCGTTATCCATATCTGCAAAAATGTCTTTCATGCGGAAAATGAACATCTGAAGCTCATGAACCATCAATCTTCGATGCTGTCAGACCTACAGTTTCTCATCCCACATCTCTTTTAGTGCAACCGATCGCTCTGGAGGACAAGTTTTTCTGGCCGGTCGAGCCATCACCAAGCAGCACAGCGAATGGGAAAGAAACACCTGGGATAGCCCAAATTTTAGTGGATTATCATCGTCCCTCTAAAAAAGGTCACAAAAGGGGGGTATCCCCTATTTTCAGACAAACCCACATGTTTTTTTTTTTTCGATACCAATACAATCAGTTGCTGCGCAGATGATCTGCTGTCACACTTCAGTTGTGATCAATCATCCTGAAACAGGCTCAGCATGGTGATATAAACCACCCATGACTGGGCATGATTTCAGTCCCACCATGCTCCACCAAAAAAAAAATGGACCTGGGGGATGGTAAACATGGCATCGTTTTACCCACATTAGACCCCCATGGCCCCATGGATTGATGATCACCACCTGGATTGGTGGCTCGTCAAAGAGCGAGGCGCCGGGGGAAGATGTTGCAGCCTGGAGCGAACTGCTGAAAGCGGTGGCATGGAGAACACAAATGGAGGATCAGTGGGTAGAGTCTAGCCAACAATCCAAGCAAAGCCACTGAACTGAATTATGCGAACATTTACAGTAAACCACAAGATTTATCAATATTTCATGGCAAAGACATGTAAAAACTATGGTTTCTTGTAAATCATCTCTTCAGCCAATCCATTGAAAAAGGAGATCAATAAGTTGTACTTGGTGGATGACAAATAAAGCTATCCTTTTGGACAAAACAGGGGGCATTTGGGAATATGGTTTTACCAGGTTTACCATCAGTGATACAAGATACCTATTGGTTGTGAAAATAAGGGGGTTCCATGCTTCAACTAACCAGTTGGAAAAGGATATCAATGGACCAGATGGGGTAGAATCTGCTCAATGACGGGACCGATGGGTTATTTTGGGGGATAGTACCCCAGTTTTATGTACGAGGGCGTTTCAGGTACAGTAGCTAATTTGGAGGTGCCTGACATATCGACGTAAAGCCGGTGGAAAGAAGTATTCCCTCCAAAATATGGGTTCATATGACACAGCACCTTCAGTTCAATGTATGTAAATGGATGTAAATGGGACATTGGTGTTGAAGAACGTATATTTGGCTAGATATCACGCAAAGAATAATAATAGTTGGGTGGTTCCCACCGACAACAACTGGGTAGTTGTTTGAGAACAAAACCAATCAACCATGAAGGACAGAATCAACAATCATGGGGAGTCGCAACAAAACATGGTCTGGTTGGTGGTATACCAACTATCCTGAATGTATATATATATATATATATGTGTATAATTATATATTATACATAATATGTTTTTCTAAGTTGATCAGGTATCTTCGCTCCAGATAGGAATGACAAGTCAAACATGTAAGAAAGAGGTTGAAACCAATACAAAGAACAACAGTCACTTGGAAGCTGGCCGGTGGCAATCCTAAGGCCAAAGACACCTCCGAAAAAAAAATCCTGGATCTTTCGAAAACCTCTGGTAATTCAACATAACTGCGATAGAAGCCATGGCCCATCTAGTTCGACGAAATAGCTATCAAAAATATTCAAAAATGGTGATGTTCCACAGCAAACTGTTTGTTTACTGGAGGGTAGTAAACAAAGTTATAATAATCATGGTGACAAATCGTTGTCCCCACAAGAGACGGTCAAACACAAAGATGCCATGGGGATTGAGGAGAGGAATAATGCTCGTTAAAAACTTCAATTTCACTGGGGTTCATGGTAGAATAGAGATACATCTATACTTCATGGGGGCTATACACCAACTTACAAGTGGGGGAACTCACTTTATATATGTAAACATAGAAACACCTTTGAAGGGAGTTCTGAGTTGTGTGACTTATATATATTATATATATATATATGTGTGTGTGACTCATGAAACTTATGGGCATCACATCGTCCACAATCCGTTTATGGGCATCTCAAAAAACTGGCACAAAAACACATGTCAATAGAAAGTTTGAATTCCCCTTTTTCCCAACAATCCCGTGCCAATGGCATGCTGCCCAACAAAACCATCTGCAGCGGTGCCTGTGGTTTCTTGACTTCCGTCGGTCCTTCATCAAATAGGCTTCCAGTTGGTCTCAGCACGCATTCTGAGGCCCAAGCCCATAGCTATTATTGGATATCCTCACAAAAAAAGGCTTTGGTATATTCTCCATGTTGGCAAAACAGCAAGAGTATTACAGAACTGTAAACTACCCTTCCCATACAGAAAATGCCTTTTAAAGTTTGGGTGTTTCCCAGCTAGCCGCAGCCATGTTTGAGGATACTGGAGGGTGCCTTCCTTGGACCAAGAGGCTTTGCGGGGCTTTTGCTTTTCCCCTTTCCTTTGCCCTTCGCCTCAGAAAACCATGGGTGGAGGGGGATTCCAATTCTCAACAAATACATGGGCCCTTAAGTAAAATCATGTTTAAAATTTAAGGTTGGATCTTACAACCAAATTCTGTGTAGTGTTCAATACCGTACATCGGTACTTGGAGACCCAAAGGTAATGTCAGTGAAGAAATCAATTGTGATCCCTTCTGTCAATGCCTCACCACGGTATTCTCCATGAACGTCATCCACACCCGCCACCACTGAGTTCCTAAAACTTGTTACAGTTTCCCCTCGACGATTTGTATTATGTATGAAAATCAATGTAAGACATGCCGTTGTGTATTGACCTAACCTGTTGGTTGGCAACACGTGCTTAAACCAGCATTCTTCATGGTAAAACCACCATTTTCCCATTTTCCATAGGGTAAAACCACCATTTTCCCATTTTCCATAGGGTAAAACCACCATTTTAAGCGCCCGTGTGTAGGGCCGCATTTCTGACCCCCTCTGACATCGCCGTGCCGGCCAGGTGCTCCGCCCAGAGGCGGGGCCAGTCCCAGTGGGTCAGAGGCCTGGCCCTGCAGGCCCAAGCCGAACAAAGAATCCAATTGGACAAAATGTTGGCTCAATAAATGTTAAATCTACACTTAATCTTCTATGAAAATGGTGAACCACAAGAAATCTTGGTTGTAAAATGGTGTAAATCTTCTGATAGTTCTTGATGACCCATTTGTTGGACTCCTTTTTTTAGACATTGGATCAGCTCCGTGGAGCCGACACCGCTGAACACATTGTGTGAAAATAGACATGTCACAGACAGTATATGGCATAGATACGTGGAAATCTCATCCAACAAGTAGCAATATCCTATTGTTATCTATTGTTTCTATCGACAATGTATATGTATATACAGTATCTATCTATCTATCTATCTATCTATCTATCTATCTATCTATCTATCTATCTATATATATATGTGATATATATATATATATGATATATATATGATATATATATACATTGAAGCTTCTGAAACTTCAAGCCACACCCCCCAAACTTGGCAATCTTAGCTGACTATGGATCTAGCCATTGCCAATCCGCTCATGATGCTTAATGATGCCGAGAAAATTATAGGAATCACCTGAAATCAGGAATAGGACCAGGACTGGGATAGTTGTCCCTATTAATTAATCATCATTCCAGTGACGTCGCAGTGAGGTCGTTACAAGTCAGCCACATATATATATATATATATATTATATATACATATATATATTATATACATCCCCAATTATATCATATTATATCCCTATGTTCCCCAGTTTTCTTGCTGAAATCCCAGCATAGTCCCAATCTATCCATTAAATAGTGATATTTTCACCCATATGCATCGACTCCAGCGCCAGTGAGGTCCCAGTGAGGCCTCCTCAGCATTGCCCTGCCCATCTCCCTGAAGGCGGACATCTGAAATTGATGAGATTTCAGGTCACACATATGTCACATATGTATGAAATCCACAGAATAATGGACTTTTGGATGAAATGTTCTGAAAAAAAGGGGATTGAAGATTTGGGCGCGCAACTAAATTAATATGGGAATTTGAACACCCCAAAATGGTCCTTAAATGGAATGTAAAACTAAATCCACTGCATTTGCGGGTATCCTACTTGAGAGACAAACCCATGAAATACCTTCAACATCTTGAAAATAAGCACGTGAAAAAGATGACTAACATCTTGGAACCTCGAAGTATGTCTCAATTACCTTGAATTTGGAGCTTTTGACCCCATAACATAGGGGTGTCATTATGTTTCATTGGCTAAAGTAGGGGATGTTTCGGCTCTATTTGGAAACAGGGATTCCCAAGATTATTGGAAACATGCTGGTCCGTCTGGCCTGCCGTAGCAGGGGATGGGACAATTCTCCAACCGTCAGGCTCCAAATAAAAAGCGTTCGAAGCACTTGGCTGATTTGATGTTATTCAGCATAGAATCGAATTGTCATCAGGAAAGGTGGCATGAAAAGTGACTCGAACAATGGGTCAAGAGTTCAGACACAATGGTAAGATGTTGAACACCAATCCAAAAAAAATCGGCTATGTCAAGGTTTTGGAATGACAAATCACCCATTCCATCCCATTCCCATTCCTTGGGATTCTCACTATCAATGAGTTATTCTCCCAGGAAGATGCCGTCAGGCCCAATGTGATTTGCTGTGCGATCTCCAAAAATTATCTCTGAAGGTCCATTGTCATTGGGTCGGTTTGATGGAAAATCTACCCCAAACTGTAGTAGTAGTAGTAGTAGTAGTAGTAGTAGTAGGTTGGTTGGTTGGTCGGTCGGTTGGTCGGTCGGTCGGTCGGGCGGGCGGTCGGTCGTTCGTTCGTTCGTTTGTTTGTTTTGTTTTGTTTTTTTGATGATAAATTAAACAGTATTCTGGGAACGTGGCATCCATTTCTTTGATGGACAACATATGACTCATCTGACAGTAAGAACACATAAAGCACCCCCAAATCCCTGGTGATTGGTGGGTACGTACGTGAGGTTATACAGTAACCCAAGATCTTGCAATGATTGTTGATTGGTAAAACATGGTAAAGCACTAGCTATACTCTCCAAACACAGGATAAAATTAAAAATTATGTAAAAAATGGGATAGCAAATAACCTTTGGAGTGCTCACCATATTCCTTCCCAGCTCCCATTCCTTTTTACGGGGGCACCATGGCCCTGTAACGTCGGCTGAACGACGGAGGTGCCACGGCTGGGTTCCCCGCTGAACGAAGGCCATTTCGAGGCAACAGAGTCTCGAGGGGCTCCATTAAAAGCGGCACGAATGCTGTGCCATATCTCAACTCATCTTTAAATTTCACATCTTTCATGCTCACTTAGACGACTTAGATGGTTCCGTTTGGGCCAAAAAACTTGATAAACAAAGACAGAAACTATAGTTTTTTTAAAAAAAGAAATGGTTCAAAGGACATGTCTTGAGCACCCTCCCAACAGGTGATACCAGAAGATAAATGGGATATCCATCTCCATTGAAATAACATTCTTAATGACATTCCGGATACTTGTGGTTATAGATATACAGACGAAATATGCATAATAAGGATTAATTGGGAATAGATAGATAGATAGCTAGCTAGCTGGCTAGCTAGCTAGGTTGGTAGATAGATAGCTAGCTAGCTAGCTAGATAGATAGCTAGATAGATAGATAGATAGGTAGTTTTCTAGCTAGGTAGGTAGATGGATAGATAGTTTGCTAGGTAGCTAGCTAGCTAGGTAGATAGATAGATAGCTAGGTAGCTAGCTAGCTGGGTAGATAGATAGATAGATAGATAGGTAGCTAGGTAGGTAGATAGATAGATAGCTAGGTAGCTAGATAGCTAGGTAGATAGATAGATAGATAGATAACTAGGTAGGTAGTTAGCTAGGTAGCTAGCTAGATAGATAGATAGCTAGGTAGCTAGCTAGCTAGCTAGGTTGGTAGATAGATAGATGGCTAGCTAGATAGATAGATAGCTAGGTAGCTAGCTAGCTAGGTAGGTAGATAGATAGATAGACAGCTAGGTAGCTAGCTAGCACGCTAGGTAGATAGATTCATAGGTAGCTAGGTAGGTAGCTAGATAGATAGATAGCTAGGTAGCTAGCTAGCTAGGTAGCTAGGTAGGTAGATAGATGGATAGCTAGGTAGGTAGTTGGCTAGCTAGGTAGATAGGTTGATAGATAGCTAGGTAACTAGATAGCTAGGTAGGTAGATAGATAGATAGATAGCTAGGTAGCTAGCTAGCTAGCTAGATAGATAGATAGCTAGCTAGGTTAGAAGATAGATAGCTAGCTAGCTAGATAGATAGATAGATAGCTAGGTAGCTAGCTAGCTAGCTAGGTTGGTAGATAGATAGCTAGCTAGATAGATAGCTAGGTAGATAGCTAGCTAGCTAGGTAGATAGATAGATAGCTAGCTAGATAGATAGATAGATAATAGCTAGGTAGGTTGGTAGATAGATAGATAGATAGATCGATAGGTGAGATGATGGAAATCACACGTGGAACTCTCTGAGACAACGTTGCCACTTTGGCCGCAAAAAGGATTGAAATCATTCATGTCCTGGGTTGACATCTTCTGCGATTCAATGTCGAAATTTAACATGATACAGGACGCATGTGTGTGTATATGATACATGATCTATCTATTGATATAATGTGTATATATATATGAGTGTGTTCACTCTATGTATATAAATCGATTCCATGCATTCTGTATATTACCTTCTCCAAGCAATGCTGCGCATTGATGATCTACTGAGTCATTCTGCAAGATCCGTAACAAATCGCAAATCGCAGAAAATGCGCAACAGTTTCACTGCAACAGGACACCCTGTTCAAGATGTTCCTGACTGACTGGCAGCTTTGTGAAGAGATATGACTTCTCATATCTCCGGGTTGGTGGCTTCAACGCACCTGAAAAATATGCAAATATGCTTTGGGATTATGAAGATAGAAAGTCTGTGAAACCACCACTGACTAGACTCACATTTGCCAGCAATTCAGCTTTGATCCGTTTGCAATGCCTGCGTGCGAATCCGAATTTGTCTTCAGACAATCTACATCCTCACCTCAGCAGCTGGGGATTCAACAAGGTCAACGACCAGGCATCCAAAATGGGACACAACGACCTGGTTTTTTCCATCAGAATCACAAAAATTCTCCGGGGAATTCCCACTTTGGAAAAATGGCTTTGTCTAATAAGGGTACCCAAAATAATTAGTGGTTGATCATGGTTGATCATCATGTCAAACAGCCATTGCCACTGAAGGATTACCAACGAAAACTGGCCCACCATTCCCGCTGCTCCAATTGAGCCATGAAAAATACACTGATACCACCCCATGAAATATTGGGAAAGAAAACCTCTGAAAGGAGTGGTAATATATTGTGATTATCTGCAATAAAGGGTAACCCTATATCATATATCTTAGATTCACACACAAATCACTTACTGTATCCCACAATTATCAAATTACCCTCTGGTAATCAAACGTGGCTTGCTGGGAAATCCACCATTTAGTTCGATGAGTTTTCAAGCTATAAACCTTCGTTTATAGGGGTTCGATTACGAGAGGATATATCATGATATATCCCAGTAAATATCCCATTAAGCATCCCGATAAACATCCCATTAAGTATTCATGATTGTCATTGATTCGCTATTAGTAACCATTGTTTTTGCCATTATATAAATCCCATTAGATCCCTCTCAAATCCCATTCTTCCCCAATGATGTCATGCTCCCATTGAATCCCAGTGAGTTGTTCGGAAATCAAGGGGATCATGGGATCATCCTCCACTCAACACCCCTGCCGTCCAGGACGCCCTCCATCGGACCACCACTCTCCGCACTGTGCGTCGATGTCAGGTCGTCCTTTTGTGCGTCCCGAGGACCAAAGAGATGCAGCGGCTGTACCTGCCACGGGAGGATTCCTGTAAGGATAGATGGGAAATCCCAGTAAAACTTAGTACAGTTATGTATGGTCATTGTATGTAAATGTGAAATGACATGAAAGGAAAATACATCAGGATGCCACCAGCGAACTGAAGTGGTCCTAAATGCTCAAACACGAACCTGACAGGATACAAAGAAAAATCTTGTACAATGTGATTTGAACATCCACAGGCATGTTAGAAACCGGTTTATCTTTAAAAAATAGAGGCATTGACTGATTCACTCGCAATCTATGACCATTTGAAGCGGGAAGACGAGGTTCTGCACCGATGGATTTAGAGGTGTCCTCATTTAAAAAACGCTTGGATGATGCTGGAAGTTTGAATTCATGCCTAGTAACTAGCTATAATAATCTCCTTGCAAGTGTAATACTTCATGGGCTATATGATATATGGGTTATAACCTGCAAACCATTTGGGTCCTGCCAAAAATGGGGAACATCTTTAAACAATATCCATAGGATTTAGGGATACACTTTTTTCAGATAAATATATATATATACATATTTTATCGGAAACTGAGGAATCATTGTTTTTTCAGTATGGTGAATCGCCATCAAAGAGGTAGGCAGCATCACTTTGATTGATTTTTTGTTAACCCGCCTCTAAACAATTTGGACATATGTAAACAACCCATGGAAAACACCATGGTATAGGCATGCAATACGCCGGATTGATACATATCTTTCTAAATCTTTGTTCTTGCAGCAGAGAGCCATCTTTCTGTACGGAGGTCAGGGGGTTGATGTGCTACCAAAAAGAATACGGGAAATAGATGGAAATAGTCCATGATTCATCCATTGGATCATGATGTCATTGAACATCATCAAACCTTCAATATATATTCACCCGATTTCACCTCAATCCAAACCATCATTGATTATTGATACATCATCATGCTTAGAAATTCCCATCTCTTCGACGCCAAGGTGCGGGGCATGCACCTTCAAAGGGGCAAAGTCGAGATAGCCGAGCACCGTCCGCGGCCGTTCCCTTCACCTTCTCGCCGCACCTGATGAACTTGCCTGGGCAAGAAAGGCTACCGTTGGGTCGGGGATTTTGAGATTTTTCATGGAGTGTGCCTAAAATTCATGCCATTGCTTAAAGAGGAAGAATAAGGGAAACATGATAAATATATATATATATACATATAGAGAGTGTATATATATATATATACATATACATACATATATATATGCGTATAATATGAACAAACTGAGGGATTTTGTGTGGAGTGGGGCCCTTAAATTATGGCATTTTTTGGAGAGAAAAACATGGTTAACCAGTGGATGTAGGGGTAATTATTCGATCAAGTCCCAACATTTGCCCAGCGCGTCAAATCATTCTATTTTCTTGACAAACTCATGGATATGGATCAAGTGAAAATATGGGTATGACAGGGGGCCCCACATTCGAAGCGGGTCATGTTTAGGATCAAAAACCATCCGTGGCAATGGCCATTGGCCCATCATTGGCAGGTCGCTTAAAAAGTGCAGTTCAATCGCAGTGATGGTGAACTACTAATGTTTTGACCAACGAATCAGTACACAATCTATCCCATGGTTTCTGTATGTTCGATAGTCTATGTTTGATAGTTTAGTGATAGTGTGATTGCTGAGCTTTAGAGATTCAATATATATATATATGTATATGCATATATATATATATATGTATTATGTATATGTATGTATATATATATGATGAAATGCTATTAAAATGCCAAAGGAAATCACCAGATTGAATCCTCAGTTCCCCATCTCAGGTCAAGCAGCTGCATAGATCTTTGAAGGGCGGAAAAAACTTTTGCATTGCAGCCTGAAGAAATTCTGAGCCGGAAAATAAGATACTTTGGGTTGAAGAAACATTTACTAATCCCGTCCCCCTATTACTAAACCCTCCCCAAATAATAAAAACTAGGGTCCATCTTTAATCTTGGAAAATTTCAGATTGGCCAATTTGACTTTTTATTGATCCCCTTTAGAAGACAATTTAAAAATAAAGCTACCATTTGTGGGCTTCGCCCCCTAATAAAAAAAGAAAAACTAGTTAACCCGGGGTGTTTATTATTAAGGGCTGTCCGATTTTTTTAGTTTTCTATATTAGGATTTTTAATTTAATATTAGAGGGAAGCTTCGAAATCCAATTTTTGGCAATATTTTAATTGGGTTATAAAAGGAAATTGAATTGATTTTGAAATCGACAAACGTAGTTTTTTTTAATTAAGGGTTTAAATTTATTATTAGGGTCCGCTTCGAAATCCAATTTTTGTGCATATTCTAATTGCGTTATAAAAGGAAATTTAATTGATTTTGAAATCGAAAAAAAAATATTAAGGGTTTTAATTTATTACTAGGGTCCGCTTTGGTTCCCGAATAATAGATACCCCCCAATAATAAAAACTACCTGAGGTGTTTATTATTTGTTATTATTTGTGCGGGGGGTTAGTATTAGGGGGAAGGGATTATTGAGGGAAAACATTATTGAAGATGTGTTTCGGTTTTCCTATTGTTTGCATTGCAAGAAAACACGTTTGGATGGTAAAATATGCTAAAATTGTATAAAAAATCACGTTGAGTTGGTGATGATGAACTTGAATGAACTTGAGCCATCCGAATGGTTGCGATCGAACCGCTGAAAGAACCGATGGAAATCCCTCATCGGATGGTGCCAAAAAACGTTTCAGAAAACTGCCCCCGGGCCATTCCAAAGGATGGGACCGTCCTGTTGGAATTCCCCGTGATTTTCCGAGAAAATTCATGGGATGTTTCTATTGCCAGGTTGGACCTCAAAGGCTGGATTCTTCTCTAAGAGATCAGCATTTTTATTGGCGGTATAGCCTGTGTTTTTTTTATGAAAGAGTGGGATGGTTCGAATCATCCAACTTGCTATTTCTTCAGGTTTTTCTTTCAACTACCATCTGGTAATTTAATAATATTTAACATAGCTACGGAAAATGAACATTCTTAATAGATTATATAGGTGTGTAGATCATTGAACTAGACAAGTGGGCCATGTTCCACAGCAAACTGTTAAACAATCAAAGGGTACACACACACACCAATTTTACCATCAAACCCCAAACATTGTCTTTGGAAAATCCTTTTACTACATATTATATGTATATATATATATATATCTATTATCACTATAAGACTATACTGTAGGACTATACCATAAGACTACAAGATATAACTATTTTGAGGCTTCCATGTTAGATTACAGAGCTTCCACGTCTTAGGGGCCATTCGTTCCATGCCCTGCCAGGGGCCCATGCCGCCTGTCGTTCTGCCGGCGACATTCTCATGAAGAGGAAGGACCTCTCCGCATAAGGCTGGAAGACCTGCCGCTTTGTTGCTGGAGATACCCAAGGAGTTGAGTTCATGTGGTGAAATGTGGTAAACACCAGTGAAAACCATTCCTGATATCACCAGTTTTATGGCTGGTAACAATCATCCGCAAATGGTAGGTTTATTATTGGGTTTACCACATGACTTGAGACGTATTTCTGAAGTTATCCTGCTGCTAAATCGTTCGCATAGATATGGAAAATGCAATGATTTCCATGCCTCTTCAATGCTAGAATTTGAGGATGTTCCATATCATCTATATTATATAGTTTACTATAGTTTACTAGAGGCTAAATCCAGATTCTTCATCATCCCATGTGGAACTTCGGGGCCTGGATCGTTCAACTCCCCGTACCGCCGGGGGGATGGGCGGTACCGCCCATGCTGGTTGTACCACGTTCACAGCTGTCGCACTGCTGCTTAAATGGGCGGTAAATGCCCTCAATTTCGAGGCCAAAAAAAAAACAGAGTGTTAGTGTTTCAGCAAAAAAGGCATCAGCAAGAGGCGTGGAATTTGGATGAATCTGGCATATATTGCAGTGCAAACCCTGGTGAACCCAATAATAAACCATCCCCAAAATCATCACACATGGGTGGCATAAACTATCCCCAGTCATGGTAGGTTCATTATTGGGCTTACCACATTCGAAAAAACAAATAAACTATAAATAAAAAACGGCAGTTGTTGATAGTTAAAATTCCAATACCCGTTGGCAATTGAACATAGCAATGGAAAATTCATGAACATGGTCCATTTGTAATGATTGAAACAAACACTTTACCTATTGACACTTGATACCCATACCCTCTGGTGAACTAACATAGCAATGGAAAATCACCATTTTTAATGGCAATATCCACTATAAATGGCCATTTTCCATTGCTATGTCAAATTTCCATAGGCTAAATCCCCTTCTTCCAGGTAACGCTGAAGAAAAAATCGATCCCGCTCCTCGATGTCCCGACGACGTCCTCGTGGACCCAGCTGTAAACGACACACCTCAAGGCCTTGGCCAAACCTGGGTGCAGATCCCCGGGGCTAACCACCCATCGGCATCCAAGGTGTAAAGGACAGGGCGGATAGAGTCTTCGGGCTTCTGACTTAATTGTTTACCCAAACAAATACGTACTGAAGTTATCTTAAGTTCAAATCTTAGGGTGACTTTGAGGACAATGTGTGAATAACGGTTAATGTTTTATTTATGGCTGAGATCACCGTACTATATACTCCAAGTACAAACAGTGATGAGATCAAAGCAAGAGAAATACAACCCAGAAAAATGGGGTACCGGATGGTACCGGGCACAAGCAACAAGAACTAGATTCTAGATGTGATCCACGAAATGAGGAAGCAACCTCCGAAAATGGGGATAGTCGTAACCGAGGGGGAGCTATTTGGGATGTCGGTCAAACATGGGCAAAAGTGGACTCAGGCTCTACTTCAACTCATAGTCAACTGTATATCCAAGACCTGTTCAAACTTGCTAGATTTTCTTTCTTCACCATTCCTTGGGGGATCTTCAGAAAACCTACCAATCACAGAACAACACATCTCGGCAGCTTGCAGCTCAGCGAATGGCAATCTTGGGAGAAATCTCCTCACCATCAATATAGTTGAGGTGTTTACTTGGGGGTGCATCCCATTAGTAAATGGTTAATAAGCCACATATAGCTCTTATAACTGATGATATATCCATATATAGCTGGCATATACTAGGCAAACATTAGCCACTTCGTAGGTGTTTTCTGCACATCCAAGATAGACAAACCCCATTGGTTACCCTCTGGTAAACTAACATAGCTATTGAAAATGCCCATTTATAGATGGTTTACCTATTAAAAATAGTGATTTTCCATAGCTATGTTAAATTACCAGAGGGTAAACAAAAACAACCACTTCCGGTCGCATCAACGGCCCTTGGCCACGCAACGGTTGTGGCTTGCCTTGGGAGGAGTGCCAAGCGCAGACTCGCTGCAACAGGGCATGCCACAGCTGATACGCTTGCCAGGGCGAGATCTTGGAGCCTAGTGGCATGGGGCGATGATCATGGGATTGATGTACGCAAGTATTTTAATGAACGTAGACACCTAAATATAAAATATTAATGGAATACGTACTAATGTAGAATTTTGTAGATGAACTGAAAATTGGGATTTACAGTACCCTTAAGATATGGCCATTAGATACTACCATAAATATCCATAAATATAGAAAATCAGTAAAATGACGAGCCATGCACCCACTCCGAGGATGTGGAATTGGGATCTGTGACTGTGAGATATTTTACTCAGGCTAAAAAACTCAAAAAGATAGGGGACTATCGGGACTATCGAGTTTTGGATTCTACAATCAGCTTCACCTTCGACAGACAAGTCGACTCCTGGGAGCACCACAATTACCGGTCAGCTATTCCAACACTTTGGGAACCCAAATATGCACTTAAAAGATGGCATATTGAGATGGATATGTATATATATATATAGATAAATATCATTTTGTATAACATATATATTTATCATCATATACCTTCCGTATTATCTGTAAATGTTTGATTTATATAACCCAGCTATTTTCCGAACCGTGATTTTTCACACACAAGTCGTCTCAGCCCAGTTGCTTCTCTGAATATTTTTCGGAAGCCAACCATCCCAATAAGAGTCGACAATTAGCGATGGTCGCATCATCATCCCATTTTAGGAACAGAACAGAGAACAACATCTCTGAACTATTAATTATTATCAATAATAGATAGATAATCACTGTAATAATAAATAGATAATCACATTAGTGTATTCACTGATAGATAATAACTTTAGCAAATTGATTCCACCATTTGTTTAACTATGCTTAACTCCACCAAACCAATACAAGAACTTGTTTGAAGTATTGCTGATAGCCCCGTACGAAAATTGCTACTCAGTTCGAACCCCATATCTATCCACGTATCTTGATGGTTAAATCAGTTAAATCCCATCAAATATGATAGGTTTCACAGGTTTCACCCCCAATGTTGGTGGCTTCCCAAGGATTTTGGGGCTTCACCCAGCATCGCCACCCGCCTTCGCTGTAGCCCTCGAAATCCCCATGATCCTCATCTGGGTCTGTGATCCAAACCACTTCCTGGTGGCAGCTCAGTCATGATGAAATCCCGCCGTTTTTCATGACGAATTACTACCATCTGGTTGTGACTAACAGTTCGCCATGGTATAGATGGCCCATTGAAATGGTTTACCGTTCTTAAAAATGGTGGATCTTTCCATCTTGGCCATGGCTATGTTAAATAACCAGAGGGTAAAATCCCAATGTTTGTTGCATTCAATTTTGGTGTTAAATCCATGTTGGTTAAGAGTTGCCATTTCCTAAACTAACAGTTCGACCCTAAGAATGGCCCATGTGTAGATGAACAAAGTCTTCTGACCGAGAGTATATGTTAGTTCGGGGAATAGTAAGTAGACGTAAGTAGTTCAATCCCGATTATTAGATGGCTAAATCCTTACCAGATGCTCAACTCGGGCATCGCCCTGGGATCCGATCCTCTTGGTTATCAGCGAGACGGACAATTCAACAGGCCAATCCGCCACGGCTTTTGCGACGATTGACGCGGACTTTGCTCCAAACACGTTAAAACTAACAACTATATGGATGTCCTTGAAATGAGGTTTGGTGGAACACAATATATCAAGTCTGCCATGTCATGCACCCAACAAGTTTTTAAGGTGTGTAATTCCCTACGTATGCGTGTTGTCCATTAAGGGACAAAAGCAATTCGATCAGAACATGACTCTGAGATCAACACTGCATTGTCTCCCTAGAGAACGACCCGCATCACGTGTAGATTTTCTGAACGCGTGGAAAAATGAGGAATACAGTAGCTTTCGTATATCACGGGTTTCCAAGAAAGTTCAAGGCGGGACAACAAATCGGGTGATCATGTGTGTGTAATCAGCCCAACCAGCTCTTGCATGAAACAATCTTGACCCAAGCAAGTAAGTGCATCTTCCAATCCATCTTCCCCAACAAACAGAAGTTTAAAAGACATCTGCAATATTGAAATTCAACAAAGCTAATTACTACTCAAACAGGTTTAAGAATAGGGTGCCTTTCTTGGTCAAAAGAAACATTGCCATTTGGTGCACAAGACAAGCCAATTGGGGGTCAATGAATTTAGATACCAATCTAAAAGTGTTCAGTTCGAACCGCAGTCTCCGGCAGCAATCCCAAAAAATCTCCGTTGGGGAATATTACACATATATCAGGTGTAGTGTACTTGCAATTATTCCATGGTATTCCCATATAATCGTTGGTTTGATACCAATACCCTCTGGTGAACGTGTACATCACTATGGAAAGATCCACCATTTTATGGGAAAACTCACTATCAATGGCCATTTTCCATAGCTTTTTCTATGTTTACCAGGCCGGGTCTCTGGGTGAAAAATCCCCGGGGTTCCACCACTGATTTAAACAACGCCAGGCAGCGCTGTCACGGTGCCAGCTTTGGGTGGAAATGACACCATGTTCGGTGAACATGCCCCAGTGCATCGCCACATGTGCCACGGCCGGCAGGGCAAAGCCATACCTGATATTTGGAGATCTATGTATGTATATGTATATATATATATGGAGGTAACTATCTATAAATTAGGAAATAAACCAGAGGATATATTTGTAGACATATTCTAATATCCATCTATACCTGATATATGGATAAATCATGTAATGTTTGTAAGAGGTAACTATCCCAAAATAGCCTTATTGTATCTTATTATCCATATTTCAGGTCAGTGAATTATTGTAATTTATCCAGAGATACTTGGTGGATCATCCCACTTAGGAAGTAGCTTAGTTCACCCTAGTTACAGTATAAGTGGATTAAGCCTAGTTCTCCCACTTATGACTAGGGATATCACCTACTAAGTAGGATGATCCACCAAGTATATCTAGATAAATTATAATAATTGAACGGACCTGGAATATGAATATATAATAAGATATAATAAGGCTAGTTTGGGATAGTTACCCCTTAGTAATCATCATTCCAGTGAGGTCCCAGTGAGGTCGTTACTATATATATATATACATGCATATGTTTGTCTATGTATACATCATGCAACAAGAATCATGATCATAACAATACTCATGCCAATATGGATAACAACAACAACAACAACGACAACAAATACATGTGTAACTATATATATATGGTAGATGTATATACCAGAAACGCACACTGCATATAAATAATACATCACGAAACAACATACTTAGAGACTCAGAGAACAATTTTCGTAGAGTTCTGATTTTGAATCAGACCAATCAGCCTGCCCAAAACCAGGATGGATAAGACTGGAAAATGACCAGCTTCTGTTTTCCACAGGGTCTTCCGTTTTGACCAATGCTGACATTGCTTTGCGCAATCTCTTTTTCTAGGTCAGCCCCCACTAGTCATCCATTGTATTCATACTCCATCATAGTACTATGAATGGCTGATTTGCAGCTTGACCCCCATCTGGGCAAATTCTGACCGGTCACGTTGTGATCTCGTTGTGAGGTTGCTATAAATTTGGCACTTCCCAAAGCTTTGGCCAAGGGGCCGTTTCGGGATGGTCGAACCACAATCCAATTCCCATCGAAGTGGTGAGGTCATGGAGGGAAAATTTCCCACGTTGCAATCGAAACCCAGATCTCCCCTAAAATGAATATGGTTTTACAACAGAAAATCCATGAACATCCGATGCAAAATGGGGGTACCCCCTTAGAAACCAGGCTTTTTCAGGGAATTTCCACATCATTGGCACCATAAAATGGGACCATTTATGGGGGGCCTTAATATTGGGGGCCTGGGATTCTCCCAAACCACGCCCCAACGACCAGCAGTGACCAGCAGCAACGGCTGGATCCGGCGCAGGTCGAACTGCTGACGCCACCAGCGAGAAACCGAGCGCAGTTGCAGCAGTTGCAAGCTCTGCTCCTCTGACGCCTTAGACGCGAAAGGGGAGCGATACGTGCTTAGGAATGGGTAATTCAAATGTGTATATATATATATATGTGTAATATAATGCAATATATACCATAATTATTTATATATATATATATAATATATATATATATATTTGAGATAGTGTAAAGATGTGGTGTATGTCGGATACTTGTTTTATATTATATCAATATCAATTTATATCAAGAAATGTCAATAATGATCAAATATTATATATATACGGTTTTTGGTTTTTCCATTGCTATTTGATGGTTAATAATGGCTATTTAGTTGTAATTACATGTAATTACTGGATAATAATGATTACAAATGGTTCATTATGATGTATTGGTGAGGAATGGTTAATGATCATAAGAATGTTTAAATACTTTCCAGGGGCAATATAATGGTTAATAATGGTTAATAAGAATTAGCACTGATGAAATAAATTGGTTATTTACTTGCAATGGTGAATATGACAAATGATGGTGAACAAATATCATTATTATGGTGAATCATCATCAATCATGTTATTGCTTGCAATAAATGATGATTCCCATCCCACACTATTAAATACCCCCATATCGGCTCCCAAAATGAGCAAATCCAGTACTGTTTCAGAGGTGTTGGGCTCAGTGGACGCTGCTTGTTTCACGTAACGCGCAACGTAACCACTACATGAAATTCATCAACGGTAGGATTGAGGTCACTTAATATCTTACGTATAGTTCCCCATGTTGATGTAGTGAAACTTCACCGTTTGGTGGTTGGATAGTGGCTATTGATGTCGTATAGCCTCGCAAAGTGATATGGATTTGCACAAAGAAATGGGGTTTGATATCAACAAGACTGGCGATGCAAGCAGTAATCATAGGGACAGCAATGATAAATCAACCAAAATCAACCTGGTCAGCAAATCAGAATGGATTGTACCCTCTGGCAAACGAACATAGCTATTGAAAATGGCCATTTATAATGGATTTACCCATTAAAAAAAGTGATTTTCCATAGCTATGTTAGTTTACCAGAGGGTAACAATCTTGGGCAAAACACAATCAGGTTCAACACCGAAAAGGCACCATTCTTTGGGATGATTGCCCGTATCCATAGGGGTGCAAGGAGTAGTATGGTCATCCATCCCAAATGGGAATCTTTCCAATGGGTAAATATGTATATATATATGTTACTTATTTGTTATTTCCATATATCTATCCATCTATCTAAATATCCATCTATCTACTGTATCTATCCATCTATGCATCTATCAATCTATCCATCTATCCATCTATCCATCTATCGATTATCTATCTATCTATCTATCTATCTATTGATCTATCCATCTATCTATTTATCCTCATATCTAGGTATCCATCTATCCATCTATCTATATATCTATTGATCGATCTATCCATCTATCCATCCATCTATCTATCTACCTATCTATCCATCTATCTATCTATCTATCTATCTATCTAGCTAGCTATCTATCTATCTATCTATCGATCTATCTATCTATCTATCTATCTATCCATCTATCATCTATCCATCTATCTGTCTACCTATCCAGCCATCTATCTATCCAGCTATCTATCTATCTGTCCATCTATCTATCCATCTATCTACCTATCTATCTATCCATCCATCCATCTATCTATTCATGGATTCATAGTCATTCCCCAATATTCGATAAATAATGTGTCGACATGTGTCGACCATGGCACACATGACATCAATGGGGGTTTGGCTGGCAGGTGAGATAGAGACAATCTGCTAAAACACAGACTTTAGTCACATTCCTGTCTTACTTTATCATATTTAATATGATACCGTATCATAGTTTATTATTGATATGGTTGTCATTGGAATGCAGCAAAAGGGGCAATGTGAGAAAACGAAAGGTCCCAGTCCAGCTTTCCTTGTCATAATTTTGGGGATAGATAAGCGGAGGGTCACTCAAAATCTTATTCCTTTCTTAATTTAGTATTGGATGCAGTCCCACAATTAGGCCCAAAGTTGTGAAAATGCTTCACGGTTTTACAGCGGCTGGAAAGCTGTTTTTGGGAGTTAGGCCCCACTATGTGACCCAGTGCTCCGACATACTGAGAAAACCTATGTATACGCAATCATAAGTTAAGAATTGTGTAGTTCTACATGAGGGTCCCTCAATCTTTCAAGGTACGAGTGGCAATGATTTGATGCAGCCCCCAAGATACAGTTTTGATTGGAGCCGAGTCCATCAAATTCTTTTCACAGTGCGTGCGCTGTATACTGGCATTGTTGTTCAATATCATTGCTACCGATAAGTATCACTATAATGTGGGTAAAACCATGTCATAAACAAGCCATGACTGGGAATGGTTTTATACCACATTATACCACCTATATATTTATGGCGATGACTGGGGGATGGTTTATTATGGTTTATTGTTGCTTTACCTACATTAATCATGACTCTGCCAAGACAACCCAACCCTGATCTGATAGCAAGCCTGGTTCAACCCTGCAAAGGTGACCCAAGAATCGATAGCTAATCAGCCCTTAGTGCTTGGTGGTGTGTTTTTAATATGTTTTTAATGTTATGGATACAAATATAATTTAATGTCATAGTGATATATATACATATATATATATGATATATGTTATATATGATTACATAATATTACATATGTATAGTTAATGTTTAATGTAAATCATACAATTGCGGCACGGGAAAGGTAGCTGAGCGCGCCGCGCGAGTCAGCGCGCCGCGCGAGTCCCAGCTGAAACATCAGCCCAGCTGCACGCCCCAGACGACTTTCTGCAGGACAAGACGACTTAACCCAAGTACAGTACCTTGTATGTAACATCATAGGTATGTAGAATATGGATGCAATGCACTGCAATGTCTGTACAATATTGATCAATACTGATCTGGTAAACGCAGTCCAATATTATGATGATCAATATGATACTATCAATGATACTATATTAGTCCACAGTAATCATGATCCAATGCAATGTCTGTACAATATTGATCAATATTGATCAGTATAATGACAATATGATCAATATACTATCCCCAAGTCATCACCATTTCGCTTTCAGGCATCCACCAGGCCAGGCAACACAGCAATGCTCCCAGACGAGCATGCGCAGCGTGTGTTCATCCAGATTCAACGACGCCATCGCGCCGGCGTTGGATGGGCCAGATATAGCCAGATATAGCCAGATCAACAAAGAAAACTACGGGAATAAACGTATTTAAACACACCATCTTGATCGTTACAACTTGTATAACCAGTGATTATCGGCCATCTTCATTATTAAGCAGTTGCCAATCTAGCTTTGTTATGAAACAAAATCTATTGAGAACCACCAAGTGATATGATGATTCTATATTGATGTAAGGTTTCAGCTGGCAGGGCTCAACGGTTCAGATGGTTAAGTGCAAAGGCTGCTGGGGTGAGAGAGTTCTGAAAGTTACCCTTTGGTAAACTAACAGAGCTATTGAAAATGGTGATTTATAGTTGATTTACCTTATTAAAAATGTTGATTTTCCATAGTTATGTTTGTTTACCAGAGGGTATATAGCAAAATACCCAAAGCAGAATATCATCCTCGCAGAAAAACTCGCGCGGGTCTGAATTTGGGCTGGCTAAGACTACAAATATCGCTTCTTCACCAACATTGGTTCAAATGGCTCAAACTATAGATCAAAGATGGACCAGGGATTGGCCGAAAAGTAACTGAACCAACCACCCAGCGTGCTGTTTTCATGGCACCAATGGCTGGCTGCTAACCTGAGCCATGTAACTCTGCAGCGATAGCTATGTCAAGGCATGCGGTAAAGGCATTGAGCAACATGCCTTTCCTACCAATTATGAACCACTTGTGATCATTGGGAAAATCCACCATCTATAGATGATGTTCCTTTCATTTTGTTGGGATCTTTCGAGCAAATCGGGTCTGGGTGCCACAGGGTACAACCATTGAAATCTCAACTCTTTATGGTTTGCATCCAATTTCATTATTCCAAATGCATCCCAACTCTGATTTCATATCACAAGTATGTTTGATGGCAAAAAAACACCAGCCTTCAGTAATCCAAACCCAAAGGCATTATTTGTTTCAGTGAAACTCCAACTCTCCACGTTTCATGATTCATCGTTAAAATCCGAATGCCCAAGTCCTTGGTGATCCAAATCAGGGACGAACCCCATGGCTTTGAATAGACGAATCCCCATTCCATCCCAGGGTTCATTATCATGCGCCCTATCGGCCCTAGATGGCCGTGGATTGTAACAAAATCGTTCGGATCATTCTCCCTGTCATTATCCCTGTGGCCGAACAATATTGGCCTATTTTCATGATTATTATTATTATCATTCATTGTCCCTATCAAATATACCATTTTCAAAGAAACCCATCAAGTTATTGCTGGTTACTGAATCTATCATTCAATCCCATTGAATCACTAATAAATCCCATGAAAAATCACCATTCAATCCCTATTAAGTTCCTTGAAAATCCCACAAAATCGCAAAATCCCCAAAAAATCCTATAAAATCCCATTAAATTCCATTTAAAAAACATAAGATCCCTACAAAATCCCACAAAAATCCCATCCCCATCCCCGGCTGCAACCTCTACGGGACCACCCCGCCGCGTCAGCAATGCATTCAGCTGACTGGCGAGGTTGGGCGGCTCCGGCGCCAACGAAGTGGGTGCAAAGGAAGGCGTGGCCTGCCAGCCAGGGAATGTCATGAAGGATGTGGATATTATGAAGGTACATAGATGTGTATATAGATCACCATATTATGTATATTATATATATATATATATATTATATTATGATATTATATTTATATATTATGTGCACACATACATAATTCATATAATATGTCAGAATATGATAGAATATGTCAGACATGCCAGTACATAAATCGACTTGACAATGATTTCAAATAACCAAAAGCTCGTTGTTGAGTGGCAAATCCATGGTGCAAACAACGACTGGCTGGCGGCTCCAGGCTATAAACATGATGTTCACACCTTGCTGCGCACCCAAGCCCAGCCCCACGCGAGTCATTGTGTATCATTCTCCAGTTTTTTCTCGGATGCACACCAAGCATATGGATAAGTTACAATCATTCACCAATCTCAACAGTTTCGCAGTTTGGGAACAATTCCCCCAATCCAATTCCCATCATTGTGGTGGCGTCGCGACGTGAAGTCGTTATAGCCAGAACTAGTTGGAAGGCAGATGTTGTTTGGTGGCCAAACCAGCCACAAGTACTTGGGTATGATAATCAATGATAATGGGTCAAAATTAGGTACCCCGACAATTGGATGGTTAATACTAAAGTAGACTAACATCTGTGGTCCCCTAGGTCTTCCATTTTGACCCACATCCACTTGTCAATGGGTATAATGTGGTAGTACAACGGCATAATCCGCCCAAATAGGCATGAAACATGGCTGAAACCTAAAACGGCTCAAACCTCACCGGCTTGGTCTAAACCGAAACCATACGATACCATGGGACCTGATGTGGCGAAACAACTAGTGTCGAATTCTGTATTCAGTTGAGCAGTTGAGCCGCAACAATGTCCATAAACGTCTTGAAATTGGAAAATCAATGCTACAATTTTCAGAAAACCCCACATGATCAAAACTACATCACCAAGTTCGGCCTCCGCCTCACCCCAGTCAGCGGTTTCATCGGGATCCACAGCCTGCGCCATCCAAGTTCTTGGGATTTGCAGTGCTTAACAGCCCAGGGGGCCCAGGGGCCGACTGTTCGGGGAATTCAATGTTTCAATAGAACCACTGCCATTCATAAATTTTCAGGAAAAACCACAAAATAGCCTTACTTATCTTACTTTGTTGCACAAAATCACACTCTCACTTCACATCCAAAAGGTTTGTTGCTTCACCCAAGAAACACAACCCCCTACCAGGCAGCCTCCTCTTCGACCTCTTCCGTGGCAGGACTGGCAGCCACTGCGGGTGTTTCTGTTTCGCCCAGGAAGTCCTGGCAGGTTTTCAAAGTCGTGTGTATATTTCTATATAACATTTAATGGGTGTTCTAAGTTGCAAAATGCAATACTTTCTGGATCTAGTGTGAAATGTTATAAAAAGTCTACCTGCCTTTACACAGAAATCTATACATCAGGGTTATCCATGGATTTAAAAAAACAACACATCAAAAGTTTTAAACCAGGCATACTAAGACTAAGACCTACGGGGTTCGATTTTAGCACATCGCCACGGTTCAACTTGGCGTGTCTGCAGTCAGGATTTTTTGCTTTAGAAGATCGGGTGTGCAATGATTTTGACCATCTTGGTAAACCCAGCCCAGCCACTTCCTGTTGTGGCCATGGTTGAGACCATCTTTCACCCACTACCGCCATAGGGAGCACCCCGTCCTCCACATTTCTGATGAACGAATTCTGCCAGGCCTTTTCGAAGGCTGCCCCTCTGTTGATCAGCCACTAAGAGGACATGGATGATGTTGGATCTCCGGACTCAACAACAACTGTGTATAACTGTATAACATATATAATATAAATATATATATATATTATTCAATTTAATGATGTATGTATACTGTACAAGTATACATCCAAAGATCATGGTCATAAAATAGATGATGTACGTATGCTGGGCTAGGAAGGATGAAGCAAGCAATTCTCATCCCGATCCACTTCTGATCCCATCAAATCCCCAAGGGATCCCATACCCCATAGGAAAATGGTTTGGTTTTACATGCCCCATTTGTTGGCAAAATCCCGTAAATCCCACTAAATCCACATTTTGCTCCCATCAAATCCCATTGAATCATATGAAATCCTATATTATTTACCGACTAATTTCCATTAAAACCCTATTGTTGTTGATTAATCACTGGTTAAAAAAGAACACAATGTTTTCATTTTTTTTCGCGAGCCTCGCTGCCAATGACCGGTGGCAGCGGAGGCATCTCCTCGATCACCTCGATTCGTAATGGCCGCAGGCGGGCCGCAGGCCGTCTTCGTTGGGAATGGAGAGAATTTTGAACCAACAATGGATCCAAACAACTTTGGTTCAAAGTAACAAAGATAGTGTACTAACAATAAGAAATACTACGTATCTTTGGATCCAGTCATTGCAAAGATTCTACAACCAGCAACAACTTTGCAGCAATATAATCAATAACCAGCAATAATTATTGGAGATGATGATCAATAATTATTGGGATGATTAATGGATTATGAAGATTCTAACAAGCAACAACTTAGCAGCAACCATCAGCAACCAGCAGATGTTTCCAAAACCTGGTGTTTTACTTGGCAGGCTTTAGTTAATCATCCCAAAAAAGGTCCCAGCTCTGGGATTTTCCACTGGCTTCACCACCATGGAAAGCAGTAACAGTAGATAGACCATTTTAGGACCCCTCAAGTCGTCGCCATCTTCAAAATTCGAACATCATCTTGTAAAATCTAAAAGAAACCTCCAAACGTCCGAAGCCCTTTAAAAAAGTGTCCATCTTGCTGGGCAAATTATCATATGATATCATATGATTCACTGAAATCAAGTTTGTGGACCCATCACTTGGGGCAGATTTCCCTTGCCAGTGTCAAAAACTTACTGCTGAATCCCCCGCATATTGCGTGGGTTTTCATAGGGGTTCCCTGCTCTTGGATTATAATGCCCAAATATCTAGAGAATTCTAAAAAATATATAAAGGGTATAGTATAACATGGTATAACATAGTATAACCATGTATTAGTATATAGCCGCTACAGTAGAATAATCGACCAATTTGCTTTGTTTGAAATTGCTCAGTTGTTATCATTTATAGAAAAACTTAACCATCATAATCCCCTTTGATATGCCATAAATATGCCATAAATCAGTTCTTGGTTTTCTTCCCGGGAACCAAGCCTCCCATCCACCTCCGGGATTGGCGCGCCGCGTGCCTGATTCTCTACAAAGTTTTGTCCCAAGGACAAGGCCTTCTTGATCGCATCGAGTTCCACCTACGAACCGGATCCCTTCAAAAATGGAGGTCTCCATTCCGTGGTACCCCAGTCATCATCCAGGTTGATTAGTGATAATGGTGATTAGGGATGATATGGGAGGTTTCCGTTTTGTCATGTGGGTACCCCACTTATCATCCAGGTCATGGATGACTATGACTTTGTATTGAAACAACCATGGTGACTTGGGGATCTCCCATTTTTAGGAAACCCCCATATGAGGCATTTACATAAGTTTTACCCTGCAACGTGCGTGAGGGATTAAATGAGTCAACATGAGTTCATGAACGATCAGGAAATTAATTGCATTTCACCAACAAATGAGAGTATGAAACCAACCCTTTTATGGTGACATTCCATGGGTTTTCATGGGGGATATTTCACCAGCAATATGATCTGGCTTTGTTGAGAAAGGACATGTCCAAACGAATGAAATTGCAATGGAGAAACTGATGATGAATGATGAATCGCTTCGATTTTGGGTAGCCTGCCTTTAGGCAGACCGATATCACCAATGACACCTGATGATATCTGATGATATGGAGATGGAAGTTGATATCGGATCTTACGATGTGTACTGCTCTAGAAAGACGTGTAAGACTTACTAAGAGATACTCTTGTTTCAACTCTTGGCCGCCCTGAAGATAATGGTCATGAAAACATCCCCGTTCCTGTTGAGTATCCCGAAATCTTGAATGACTAAGAACCCCAATGACTGTTGGTTCATATGCTCCAGAACTGTCTGTGATACCAAAATAACTGATCTGCACCAAAGGAGCTGATTTTTTGAGTCATGAAACTAAGAACTTCTTGTGGGGCTTAGCTGACCACCGGTTCGCTAGACTTGCCAACACATATTAGATATTATATCATATATGATCTCCAAACACCATTGGTAAGCAAATTAAGAAAGAGACAAGGAACCATGGAGTCTATGTAGTTTCCAAAAGGTTTGAACAGGGTCTTGGTCGTCAGCCGGGCTTCATGAATTTCATGATCTATGGAAAAAAACATGTAGAAATCATGGGAAAACCTACTGGAAAAAAAACCACCAGGGGTTCACCGGCGCCCATGTTTGCCGCGCCTCAGGCACCGGCTCCACCAGACAGCTAGACCAAAGATCCTGCGATTTTGATCGGAAAGTTGCTGTGATTCGAAAGGAGTCATCCGATGTTGATCCATGTTGATCCTAAACGGTCCTAAACTGGGGGAGTTCAGCTTCAAGAATTGGGATGAATCAGCATCAACACAAAGGTTTTTCTGATGGGTTGTAGTGAAAATTGCAATGTCAACTTCTGTGGTTTTAACCGTTTTTCATATTTTTTAATGATGAAAATCCACAACTATGGGAAATCCCAACCTTTCATGGGAAATGCATCCTATGGTACGACTAAGGTCGCCCAAGTCCTCCGTGAAAGCTGTCGGATCGACCTGGAAATGTGGAAAACTTTCCCTGGGAACACCTCAACCAATACCCATTGAATACCCCAATCCTCAACTTTGTTTCTGGCTGTGTTGGGTGCTGATCCATACAGTTTTTGATTCTGCTCATATTCTCAATGTATCATTTATAATTCTGAAGATGAGAATCAACGGGAATTTCAGGATCCTAAAATGGAGGTACTGTACCACATGTTTGGCCATATTTTGTTGGGATATAATGGCCATTGATGAGAAGTTGCCAGAAGATGCGGGGTTGATGGAAATGCCAAACACCTGGCTTGCACACGGACTGACCACCGGAAATACCCACCTTGTCAATCTGGGGTTCCCCAAGTGGTGAGAAAACTCTAGTATATAGTATACTATTAGTATCCACCAGAACTGGGAGAGATGTACTAAACAAACAGTCGAACACAATGGATGCACATGGAACTTGATTTCTTTCTGAATGCTTGGAATGCATGAGGCTCAGAAGTTCCCGCATGTGGGATATAGTGCGCCTCGCAGAAGTCACTTGTCAGTTGGGATCGTCATTGTCATGCCAAATATTGTTGAACATGGACATGAACTGTGTATTATCTTAACTTTTATACATACCCATTGTACCATTTACTACCATTTTATTACCCATTATACCCCATATCTTGGGGTTGAGTCCCCACTACTAGTGGGCAACTCCACCACCATGAGAAGTGTTTAGGGCCCACAATCCTGACAGAGAAGATTGAACAGTTGGACAGTCGGAACCTATAGGTTCGAACATACCATCTAGAATCTAGATGAATCGTTCGAACATCAAACATACTTCGTTCTTTATTGTGGTTGCTACCCCCAACCTGACATGTCTTACAAGCCCGAAGGAGTAGAATGGTCTCATAGCATGTGCAGGGTAGAAAGAGTATCTACACGATGGGGCAACGCATCCAGTATGAGACCTGGCTTCAAAGACGCTTAAAACAGCAGAACTTTGTTCCGCTGTTCGAATTGATCCACAGTAATACTAGTACAGCATAGCAATAGCATAGTACATCTGAGTGGTTTCAATCGTTTCCTCTTGGTGCCATCGTGAGTGAAATCAGAGAAATCAGCAGAAGCTGGATCCTCATCATCCCCGCACCATCCCCATGCTGCACTTTCCCAAACATTACATGGCCAATCTTCGATCCCTAAAATTTGCTCAAAATATGCGGAAGACCAAAAAAAAACTATCTCTCACCAGTTGGGTTACCCTATTTGTCAATGGCCGGTCATCTCTCCCATCAGATCGCCCTGCAGATCGTGCCAGAAAATCTGGCGCTTGGCTCACCTCTTCCTCTTCTGTTTGGATCCGATGTTCTAAGAACTGGCTTTGGGCCTCGCTTGGCGTGTCCGGGTCCACCGTGTAACATCCCAGGTTACAAGGGCTAATTTGGCTTGGCTAGAAGTAAAAAAAAACAACACCATGGCCTTCTGGAGATGTAGTGTACCCCAACCCCGGTTGGAGTACCCCTGCCACTTACCCTCTGGTAAACTAACATAGCTATTGAAAATGGTGATTTATAGTGGATTTACCCATTGAACATGGAGATTTTCCATAGCTATGTTAGTTTACCAGAGGGTAACCCTGCCACTTAGGGGATCTTATTGGCTCAGGCTTAAAAACGCTACGAAGCAAAAAGGGAAAGGACAGAATTCCCAGAGCCTGCACCCTGCTCTGTCCATCTCTGTCCCGCTGGGACAGCCCACCAGGACTTCCAAATGGCAGTTCGCCGCGCGGAGCTTCAACCCCACGGCCTGCGTTGGAGGACTCGTGGCAAGTTCTGAGCCGTTGAAAAATGGGTGCATTGGAAAGCTTTAAACGGAACCATGGCTTTATGCAGGAAAACCTGAGAAAACAAAAGCAGAGGTTGCTGCCAATTCTTCTCCCTTGAATTAATTTCAAGACCTTTACATCCATGGACTTAGGTGACTTTGCCAGTAGCGTTTGCGCAGTTTGGGGATGTTTAGTTTGACCCTTAGACATGGCCCATGTGGAGACCCCTAATTCGATATATCTACCACAAGAGTTCTTGGAATGATGTCTACCGACTTAGCTAGTGCACCACCTTGCACAATGTCAGGCCCCAAACTATAGGGAAGTTGGTTTAACTAGGCTATGGATGCTTATGATTTAGTGGTTGTTGCCATTTATCAACGATGCTCAACATTATCCCAATATCTTCCCAATATTGTCCATTTAAGTTGATATACTTATAATGTATAGATATATATATATGTATAAGTTCCCAAAAGTAATTCAACTTTATATAGACTATATATATAATAGTCCCATTAACCACATCCCATGTATGGTAACTTACACTTGTAGATACTACATATGTCTCCATGACCTATACTTACAAACATTTATAACCCTCATGAACTACATTCCATATATGGTGGGTCAAAATCAAAGACCTGGAGGATCACAAGTTTTATATAATTTAGTATTAACCATCCAATGCTTAGGGGATCTAATTTTGACTTACCCTATGGTAAACTAAGATAGCTATGGAAAGTTGCCGATTTATAGATGGTCTGCCTATTCTTAAAAAAAATGGTGATTTTCTATAGCAAATTGTTAACAAATTACCAGAGGGTATATCAACATTAATCATCATTAATCACCATTGTGAACAATGATTAACTTTGATTGACTAAGATTAATCACTGGTTGGTGGGTTCAACCCCTCTGAAAAATCTTAGTCAGTTGGGATTATTATTCTTAATATATGGAAAAATATAAAACATGTTCCAAACCACCAACCAGATCATCATCATATTCCTGTTGTTGTTGGTTTATAGCCAATTAACCACTATTAACCCATCCCTATTAACCACTAGTAAATCACTATTACCCTCTGGTAATTTAACGTAGCTTTGGAAAATCACCATTTTTAATGGGAAATTCCACTATAAATGGCCATTTTCCATAGCTATGTTAAATTACCAGAGGGTAACCACTAGTAAATCACTATAAATCCCATTAAAGCAGTAAATCATTAACTGACCATCTTATACCATGCCATGTTTACGCCTCGGCTCGCTGCGATGATGCCAGCAGCTGCTTCTCCGTGTCTTCGGCCTGCCTGGAACGTCAACAACGAACATGGCAATGGAAAATTCCGAACTGGGCAATCATCTAACCCATAGGATCCATGTATGGCATATATATGCTAACATTTGGGCTATATTGATGGTAAATGTTACCTATAGCATACATGGATCCTATGGGTAATGGAGAATCTCTCCGAAAAATTGTTTCCGAAAGTCCATGAAAATCCACCATTGGACCATCGATCATTTCCAACAAAAAGTCACTGGATTGACCCAAGGCGCGAAAGCGAAAAGAAATGCCATCCATCGACCAGAATCACCCCTTGGGACCATCGTAGTAATGTGGGATTCGCCATGTTTACCATCAGTATCCATCAGTCATCACCATAGATTTCAACCCCCAGTGGCTTGCGGCCTAAGAATGCCATCGCGTAAAGATTGCAGGGCTCGCAGCAGCAGTTCGTCCTGGCCATCAGACTTCGGTGATCTCCATGGCACATCGGCATTCCAATGGTGCGATAAATCCATCAATTAAGACATGCGGATTTATCCTGAATCTCCCTATCTTGAGAAACATCACCTATAAATGTCTAGATATGTCTAAGATAAATGGTGGATTTCACATATGAGCTATTGTTTTTGTTGTTTGACCCCATACGCCATTTGAGTTTGTCTGAAAATTGGATACCCCTAAAATGCAGCCACTTCTTTCGCAAGTGTCCTAGAAAACATGTTATGTTCGGAACTTTGGGGGTATGCAATGTTTTTGGACAATCCCTATATCATCATATGTTTGCCATATATCCCCGGTGAAATGGTCGGCTTTATACCCCCATATTGGCCAAACTCATTACATCCCCATCATTTGTTATACAGAATGAGTATGTACTTATTGGTTATATAAATCAGAGTCCCATTCTATTCCATTGTATCCTACAAACTTGTTGGTTGCGACAAGTTACAAATGTATTCCATTATTAACCTCAGCCAATGGGGCATATCACTTATATCATGACATCCCAGTGGCTGATTCTATTGGCTGGTGATACTACCCCCAATCGGCCATAAATATCTCCATCATTGCAGCGGGGTTACCGAATCCCCAACGTCTACAAATCCTCCGTGAAAAAAAAAACATGTATACCTACTATATCGGCTGAATAATTTTCCAATGTTTAAGGACAACCCCATGACAATTTAATATGATTGGTTCTAAAAAAAATACTATATATGTATACATATAATAATTACATCCCCACACTCCCAATTTTGATGATATATATATATATATATAATTACATATATATACTATTATGTACTCATATCGCAGGACAACCCATAATGTTCGTTGGTTATATATCCACATTCCAGATATAATCAAGGCTTGTTGGAAAATCCACCGTTTGGTCCATGTCCATCCATTTTCCCAGCTACCCTCTGGTAATTTAACATAGCTATGGAAAATGGCCATTAATAGTGGATTTTCCCATTAAAAATGGTGATTTTCCATAGCTATGTTAGTTTACCAGAGGGTATAAACCTCCATTTTCATCTCATTTTTAGTTCAGAAATTTCCCAGCTTGCCATGACTAGTCTGACTCGTCCCATCGACATCGATCTCACCTGAACCGCGTCCCAGGAATCGCCGGTTTGATGGAGTTGCTGAAGCCTCAGATGGTTGCGAAATCCTGCAGTTGATAGATGCTAAGCTGCTAAACATCCCATTATTTTGTTTGGGTTTCAACCATCCGTTTGGTGGTGCAGGATTTCACAACCCTCCACAGCAGGTTTCAATACTACGTTACTAAGTCATGGTCATGACTTGGATGATTTGGGGTCATAGGATTGGACAGCCTTATAAATGGATGTGGAAATAATTCCTGGAGTAGATAGAAGATGGACATTTCAAACCATCTTCATTCAGATGACAACGTCTCTCGTCAAGTCCCAAGTCCAAAGTCCTTGGGGGGTTTCCTGCGAATTCTTGTGCGAAAATAAAAGCCATCATAAACCCAACGTGTGCCATGATTCGACGTGAGCCCATCACTTGGATATTTTCCACAATCACATAGCTATATATGAAAAAAAATGTGTAAATATGTCATTTCTAAGGACAAACCCATCTTGGACGGTTAAAACTTAAAACTATAGGGATGTTCTGACTGAATGCCCTCGACAACACCACCTTGGCTGCGGACACGGTGGTCACATCCATTGCGTCAAAGGCGAGCTATCTTAATGGCTATTTGAATGTTACTTTTGGAAGCCATATCAAGGTCTAGTTTGATCCAAAAGTTGAGGACCCATGCCCAAAAAGATCCAAGAGACTTGGAATAGTAAAGGGTGTTTTTTAAGTGGAAATGAATGGCGCTCTTTGCCCGATTTCATTATTTTTTTTGCTTCAAAGGTCTTGGATGGAGTTAGGTGTGCATGGTATATCATTGTGATGGATCATCTACTTTATATTTATGAATAATTGCATATAAATAGCATAATCATATACATAAATCACTAACCTGATAAGTTCGGCCACTTTGGGATAATCATCCAGATGTGTCATGAAGTGTCCACATATTTCCACCCGTTTCCGGCGACTTGTATCGGCATGCAATCAAGCAGTGAGAAAGAAAAGGCATGTGTTTGACTGATATGTATTAGACTCAGTGTTACTGTGATTTTTTTGTTGCTGTAGCCTCTTCTGCGGTGATGATCATGCTGTGGTGACCTATCCTGGGGACATCAATGTTGGTGCTTACCTTCCCATGTCCATCCATGAATCTCCCTCCATCAAATCTTTAGTTTCTCATAGAATTCTAGATGTCTCAAATAGGATTTACCCTCTGGTAAACGTTTACATAACTGAGGGAAATCACCATTTTTTATGGGCAAATCAACTAGTTCTATGGCCATTTTCAATAGCTTTTTGTTTGTTTACCAAGGGTAGTGTCTCTTCAATACAAATTTCATCTGATTTCCCAGATCGTCCAATGAAACCAGAATCCTCAGAAAAACTCAGAGAGGCTCCACGACAATCGTCACATCAACGACGTGAAACATTTGTGACAACGGATCTGTGTACAAGGGGAGGATCACAGCTTCACTGGTGTGAGCTGTGTTGCACAATAAATCCAGTTGAATCCCCATATATACACTTCGTGTCAGACCCTACTGGTATGCAAAGACAAAAAAACTTACACGATGTTACACGGACACAATTAAACATCCGCGCATCTCATTACATACAGTAAGTATTATCTTACAATTTTGATCAATTTTGTATAGCAATCCACAGCCATTTTTTGGGCGCTTAAGGGTGTCCTCTTTCCCAATATTCAACAATGGTGTACCGTACCCTGTATGACAAATAATTGGAGGCCGTGGGTGGCTTTCCAAATAGACTCTCCGATCCAATAAAAAATGGATATCAATCAATCAATTATCAAGTGGATCAATTTGGTGACAAAAGCAAGTTAGATCTCAGATCTGGGGAATATGTGGATGGTTCGACTTTTGAAGATCTTTTTCGCACAGAAGTCCCCTACAAAAAACCGTGGCTGCCAGGGTCATCCTAACGTGATGTCCAGTGAGTCCAATTGATCCTCCCTGGCTCCACTCTGTCCAAGGTCCCTTGGGAGCAGCGAAAATTGGCCAACTCAATGGGATTTCCAGGATCCAATTTATGGAGCTACGTAAATGTACCATATTTTTGGCCATATGAATTGTGGGGAGATTCCGAAAAAAAAATCCTTCAATCTAGGATCCTGAAATGGCCGCAACGGATCATCCAAATACCCCGCGGCGGTTCACGCTGTACCAGCCTTGACCCTGGGCGCGTTCCGTTCGGGGCGGCGGTTCGGGGCCGTTCCAGTGCCACGCGAATGAAGAAAGTGATCTGGTGATAGTATCATCATTAATGGCTACTAATGGGATTAGTCTGGGTTATTAATGGCTATATGTCTATTAATTGGCTATTAATGATAAATTAATGTGGATATCCCAACATTACCATTATGATATCTAAACTTCAAAAATACCATTATGATTATACAACAATGATAATTATCCATTTAGAATGTGGATAAAACCATCTAATAAACCACCCATGACTGGGAATAGAGTCTATACTCTATACCACCTATGATGACTGGGGAAGGGGTTTATGGCATTGTTCTAGCCACATGATGCTGTATCCAATTTAGTATCTAATTGTTAAATGCTGAGTAGTTTGGCAAGTCCTTAGACTTTACAAAGTCTGTGGCAAGTCGTGGGACAAGTCGTGGGATTGTCGTCTATTCAGTGGGATCCTCAAAGTTGATGGGATCCACAAAATCCACAGCTGTCCTGGTTGTTTTTGTTGAAGGACCGAAAAAAAAAAGTGGAGCAATGCTGACTAGATTCACTAGATTCACTAGATACTGTCCATGTAAAAAACTGGAGCCTCCCATTTTCCTATAGATGACCACCTTTCCCAAAACATGGAGGCTGTTAACAGTGAGTCGACCAACTCGCGGTACACAACGGATCTCCAGTTATCATCCATGAAGTTGGGGACAGCTGGGAAAGTATCCTGGTTCCGCCCAAAAACCTATTTTGATTGGACATTGGATGCGGGATTCTGAGGTTTGTGAAAAAAACAAGGTCTGCAGATGAACTTCAATCAAACCTCAAAATACTCCCGGAATTGTTTCTTGGGAAAACGTGCAGTTTTAAGCCCGTCGTTTTTGGCGTTAAAAGACATGTTCATGTTAATGTTCCCACTGAGACTGTCACAGTAGTGAGTTGGGGCCAACGCCGTATACCATTGTATACCAACATGATCCCCTGACCCCTGAGAAATCTCAGCAGGCGAACGGTTCGGATGATGCGGATCTGGCAGCTGAGCGCTTGGCACCAAGCCCTTCTTGTAATCTCGAAATTGGTGGGAAAAATGTTCAATCCGAGAAAATGATAGAAAATGTGGAAGAAATAATTTAATAGCCCATCATTCATATCTGTCCATCTTTCCATGCATTTTCAAAACTTGAAATTTTCGATGAACAGGCTGCCAGTGCCATGGCCGCTGGCCATTCCAAAAAACGCTGGGGATTCGGTTCGCCCATCCATTCATCCCCTGGCTGATGGGGCTTCCCATGTTGGAAAAAATGATGGCACATGCTGGTTTAAAAAAGATGAACCAGCAAGAGACTTCAAGAGACTAGCCTGTTTTCTTGAATCAAACAACATCAAATACCAAGGTATTGGGGACTGGGGACCCTTTTTTGAGAGCAAAAAAGGCACCTCCTCATCGAGATAGAGCACCTCGAAGTTGCCAAAGGGCAATGATAACCTTAGTCATCCATAGGGCTTCAAGTCATCAAGGCTTCCCCATGGATTCACCAACCAGGTCACTTTGCGCATCAAACACCATGATTTTTTCCAGGTCAAAGTCATAGATCTTTGGGGGTCGCCATATTTTGCGGTCTCCATCCCTTAAGAAAATAAGCATTGGGGCAAAATCACCATTGGAATGAAGAACATGATGATAAACCAGAGGGTTTTAGGGCTAGCTTGTTTGGGACAAAGTCATATGAGCGAATGTACTCCGTATAACTTTTATATGTGCAATATGTAAAATGTGTCATTATATGCAGTAGATGCTTGTGTCATGAACATACGGCGATCTTGAAATGTACATAGATCATCATGTATATATATATACACCATTATATATACACATATCATTATAAATACATATATACCATTATACATACATTTTACATATATATATACATATAGCATGCATATAATGCATATACCATTATATACAATTTTCTCCGCCTAGGCCCGGCCTAGTTCTGACCCCTACACGACGTTGAACCCGGGTTCACCCGGGTTCACCCGCCATTTGGGGTCACAATTTCCACCGCTTCAGCCCATTTCGCTCCATGGCTCTGCCAGTCTTTCAGTGGCCCCTTGCCACACTGATGTTTCTGAGGTTGTGGAGTGGAATTCCAATGAATCCCAGAAGAAATCCTCGAAGATGAGTCAATTGATCATCCACAGGGGGTCTGTTTGGTACCACCAAGTTCTCCACTTACCTTCAGAAATCATCCGATAAACACTATACTACACTTACCTTCAGCGTTTTTTGCCATCAAAAACCGCTCGAAGTCAGCTATGATCATGTACAATAAAATGGCATGAACAGGCTTTTGTTAGTCCCCCGAACAGTTCAACTGATGAACTGTTTGAGACCATGGTTACGACCCACCATCTGCCAACTAGCTGCATTCCAAAGATATCGCAGCAACCAAAAAAAGATGCTGAACTTTAAAAAGATCTGCCTTAAAAGGGGCACTGAAGGGCCGAAAAAGCCCTTCGACAGACCTGGATGTTTTGGGCGAGGAACTAGGTCAACACTGAGAGACCCTGCTCCAATGAAAAATATGTTCCTACTGTGGATGGAAGAAATCCTGCACCAGTTGATAGATGGTTTATCTCATTATTTATAGGGTTTCAACATGTTTCAACCATTCAAGGTGGTGCAGGATTTTGCAAGCATCCGTATTAGGAGGTTGCCATTTGCTGCCGCTTCCAATCAGTTCCAATCAGTTCCAGCAGCTCAATTTTGGCACTAGTCTCAGCTGCATCAGCCCCCATGGCAAATCATAGCATCCCCCATGGCATCTTCAAATTGAATGCACCACCGGCCGGATTTCAGGGAACACATACCAGAAACATCAAGGAACCATCAGATTTCTACCAAAAGCATCGCCAAACATCTGCTGGATTTTCCTGTAGATGTTCCCTTCGACCAGTCCTGGGATAAACAATAAAAACATACTTCATACTTAAACACTGCATGAGAGTTGGGTGAAGGTGGCTAGAGGCGCCAGGCTGCGCCATTGCCAGGGGTTGGATTTCCTGCTCTGAGCAAGGGAAAGTCGTTGTCCCCTTGTCCAACTCTCGGCTCCCATGACGGCTATCTCTGGTTGATGGTGCAGTCACCCGCAGAAACTACATCTGAACCTCTGATATGAGTGATTTTTGACTAATGATCACAAATAAAATTCCTTTGTAAGGGGCTTGTCCAGAATAATGGTACCCAAATGGTACCCATTGGTACCCCAAATACATCAAATAGTATAAAAGTGCCACATCTTCCCCAAGAAAATGTGGTACTGTTTTGGGGACAACCATTTCTGATTGTGTTGGGGAGCCGCGCTGTCCAGTCTTTTTGGTGGCAACGGATACTGGAGTTTGAAGCACACATCATGCGCTGAAAGAGCCATGAAACATTGAAACCTCATTGAAACTGGACATCCTCTAAAATATCAAAGACGTGTAAGGAAGGTTGGAGCGTGCATATGGCTAGGGTTTACAATCCTTGTGAATATCAGTTAGCCTCGTTGATCCACGTTGGCATGCCATGTGATCATCGCTATGTCGGTGTCGTTTCTGGGTTTCATTTGAGTGCAGCCATGTCCCTTTTCGGGAATGATCCCAACAAATCTGACTGCCCCAAAATGAGAGTCGCAACCTGCTGTTCTATCGTTTTTCTCCATCAAACTCCAGTTCCAACGGCTCAAACTCACCAAATGACCAATAAAGAACTCAACGAGGCCTCTGCTCCAAAAGGATCTCGAGGACAAGACGTTTATCAGCGACGTCCAGGCTCAGAATCTGCGTTGAGTTCCTTGGGATAATTTGGGCCAGGGGGGGGCAAATTTTCCCGGTTGCCGGAAACTCAAAACCCCAAAATGCCTTTTTTCAATGGCCATTCCAGGATCCTGGAATATCCCCACAAAATATGGCCTTATATGGTACAGTACCTCCAATTTAGGATCCTGGAATTCCCATTGATTTTTGTACAGGGGGTTTTACATGGTTTACTAAAGAATACCATCGGAGATAACCATCAGCAGGGACTGAACTAAGTCAGCAGGGGCTTCTGGCGAATCTCCACCACCAACAACCACTGCACATGGGATTTTCGAGGTTTTTTTTACGAAATAAATCAGGGTATAAAATAAGCAAGCATCCTATGGGGATAGTTCATTTCAGAAAGGGGAATTCGTGGGATATAACCAATGCTACGACATGGCTTGTCCATAAGCTGTGTTATTTCAATTTTTATGACAATCCCGACAATCCCATGTAAATAATATCAACAAGCCAGTGAGTTTTTTTGGGTATCCCACTTTTGGACAAAACTGGACCCCTAAATATACTTCATTCTGATTTACAACGGGAAGGAAGTCCGCAAAGATTCATGGATTGGCAAAAATGGGGCAAAATTGCTATTGTGGTTCCTCAAAAAATAAGCAGCCCAGAGTTTCTTAATCGGGGATTGATACGAAATTCATAAGTTGTCACTTTCTGACCCTACAACTTCGTCGGCCCCAACCCCACTCAACTCCCAATATTCGACTAGGGGTATGCTTTACCATGTTTTACCTGATCAAACCACAAAAATATCTGTACCATTCTGTACCTCCATGAAATGATCTAATGGAAAATCAGGAAAAAACTGCAGGAAACTCTACCGGTAATTCTTCCCCATGAATTTATGGAGGGGTCCTGAACCGCGGCCCAGGTTTCTCCAAGGCAGCCACGTACCTCTCCATTCTCCTCATGTGACTCTCGTGCATCTCGCCTTATGGATGCAACAGGCTTCTCTGAAAATGAGGTAGCCCTAAAATATTAAAATCCCATGGTTTAAGATGCTGTGTTATTATATACCTACAATGTGTATATATACATATATATATATATATGAGTATATTATAGATATATATATATATATATGAGTATATTTATTTATGTATATATACATATTATCTTGTTTCGATCAGTAGCCTCTTTGTTAGCATGAAGTAACCTAACACAACCTATGTAACAGATCCAGCCCCCCACGATCACCCATCAAGCTTCCTGGCAATGCCGAAAGAGGCCACTAAACATACTAAACCACCAAACATGGCCAAACAGAACTCCAGTTCCGTTCTTTGAGGCTTGCTATATTATATATAGGCCATACATATCATTATTTGCTGGGTATGTATCCACCATTGGACAAAACCACACTTGCAACGTGGGAAGCACATCGGCTGAAGCCGATCCATCAGGATGCGGCAGTTCACCAAGAGAATTGTGACAGCGGGCGCCAGCATTTAAAAAAAATTACTTTACTTCGTGTGATCCCCACCATGACATTTCTACATTTTCTTACTGGCAAATCTTCTGGCATTCTATCTGACATATCTTCTGACAATCTATCTGGCATATCTTCTGGCATATGTTCTGGCATATCTTCTGGCAAATCTTCTGGCATTCTATCTGGCATTCTATTTGGCATTCTATCTGGCATATCTTCTGGCATTCTATCTGACATATC